>UMES01036088.1_pt1 | contig 17122 bp, 17 predicted proteins | sample 1964791 | NCBI WGS metagenome assembly UMES01 (sample SAMEA4836024, study PRJEB28245) | human gut metagenome | biome: gut microbiome; material: fecal sample | place: Denmark | collected 2008
AAATGTTCCTCAAGATGCTCCAGCCACTCATCTTCATCAAATGCATCCATGTGTGACCAGCTTCCATGCAGCAGTTTCTCCATATCTCCACTTTTTTTCAACTGCTCGATCTGTCGTGCAATCTGCTTTTCGATCTCATCTTCTGAATTCGAGCCAAATGCCCAAACAAATTCCTGTACACGATTGTCTACACGCTTTCTTGAAGCGCTGCGCTCTTCATTATCCACCCCATCCTCTAAAGGATATGGCCTGTTAATTCCCATATCTTTTAATGCGATATGTGTTGTTCTTCGCACACAACCTTCTCTGATAAGATATCCTAACCCCAGTTTTCTCATCTGCTCATTCAATCCCGCAATGTGCTCCGTTATATAAAAACGAACCCCCTGTGCTTTCAGAGATGCGTAAAGATTTCCAAGCCTTTCCGCTGCTGTGATATCCATACTTCCGATACCGCTTGCATCTAAAATTACTGCCTTCGTATCTTTCTTTTGTTCCAGTGCATCCTCTATATCCTGCTGTAATACCTGCACGTTTGCGAAAAAAAGATTGCTGCTGAAACGATAGATTAAAACATCTTTTATTGCATGAATCTGACTACTTTCATTTAAATCCCGGAAATGTCTGTGCCCCGGCTGAATCCCGAGAAATCCTCTCGCCGGCTTAGATGATCGGATTATCATTTCTGAAAATGATAAAATAATTCCAATCAATACACCATTGATTGTCCCAAGAAAAAGTACTCCTACAAATGCACCTGCGAAAATAAAAAATTCTGTCCGGCTGACTTTCCACAGCTTCGCCGCAAGATGAAATTCTGTCGCACCTAGCAGTGCTGAAATCACGATGGCTGTAAGCACCGGAATCGGAAGATATCCTATAAATCCAGTTCCACAAAGCAGCAAAATCAACATAGACAAACCTGCAACAATACTCATCACCTGCGTTTTTCCCTGGTATTGTTCCCCCATCGCAGTTCTTGAAACAGAACCATTGATTGGACAACATCCGGTAAAGGCTGCCGCCATATTGCCCGCTGCGAATGCTAAGATCTCCTGATTGTCATTAATCCGATATCGGTTTTTCTGTGCGAAATTATTTTCTGCAAGCAATGTTTCTGCCATAATGACAACCGCAACCGATAAACTAATCGTAATTACTTCACGAATCGGAACAACTGTAAAGTCCGGAATATTCCACTTTGGCAGTCCCGGTTCAACCGCATCCAAGGTTTTAATTCCCCACGCTGTCATTGGAAGCATGTTTGTAAGAACTGCACCTAATACCATTAACACTACCGCCATCGGGAACTTCGGTACAAGCTTTTTCGCTACAAGTAAAATCACAAGAGAGACACTCCCAAGTACAAGCGACGGCATATTGATTTGTCGGACAGCTTTGATAATATGTTCCGCCAGTTCCAAGAATTCGCCGGTTCCTGCACTTCCGCCCATAAGCTTTGGCACCTGCATCAAAATAATCGTTGTACAAATACCGGTAATAAATCCACCCATCACCGGCTCTGATATATAATTGACAAGCTTTCCTGCATGCATTAAATAAAATGCAAAAAGCCACACAGCTACGAAAAATGTCAGCACCGGAACAACTGCGAGAGCTTCCTTTGAACCGCCTTCTATGTTCATTCCTAATAATGCTGAACCAACCAGGGCTGCCGGTGCTGCATCCACACCAAATACAAATTGTGGTGATGTCGAAAATAATGCAAATAAAAGGATTGGAAATACCGAACCATATAATCCATATACTGCCGGAAGACCTGCTATTTGTGCATATCCCATAGAAATCGGGATTGACACCGCCATAATGATCAGACCTGTAATTACATCATGTACTAAATTTTCCTTATTATATTTTCGAATCGTGGGTGCCAAGGTAATATTTGCAAGCTTCATTCTATGTCATTCCCTTCTTAGCTTTTTATTACATACTTTGGATAAACAGAACACCCAATGTTCCCGGACCACAATGGCTTGAAATGACGCCGCCAGCCCTTGTTTCTAATATTTCAGAGAAAACACCCAAATTTTCCAAATAAGAATGTACTTCCTCTACTATCGTGCGATCACAACCAGAATGAGTAATAAAAACTCTGTTCGGTCTTGCCGCTTTCAAATCATCCTCCATATCCTTGACATACGTCATAATTGCAGAATTGATTTTTCCACGATATTTTTTTGAAGCATTCATTGCACCATTCTCTACTACGATTTTAGGATGCAGTTTTAAAACGCCCCCTGCCATAGCTGAAACCGCATTGCAGCGACCGCCACGATATAAATAAGTGAGCGTATCTACAACAAAGCTTGCTCTGACATTCGGTTTTAACGCTTCTATTGCTGAAACAATTTCTTCTACTGTATGATTATTCTGTGCCATAATAGCTGCCTCTATTACAAGAAGCCCAATTCCTGTAGAAAGATTTGCTGAATCAATTACTGTAATACGATCTTCCGCCTCCAGCTCCTCTGCAGCAATACGCATAACATTCCCTGATGTAGACATACTGCTTGAAATAGAAAAACATACAATTTCGCGACCTTCATCTATATATTGTTTAAAAAGCTCAATTGCATCTGTCAATGCCGGAGCTGACGTTTTTGGTGTTGTTTTATTTTCATCAGACCAGCTATAAATCTCTTCTGGTGTAATATTCTTTCCATCTTCATATTCATCTTCCCCGAGAAGAATATGAAGTGGCAAAATGTCAATATCATATTTTGCAATCAACTCTGGAGAGAGGTCGCATGTGCTGTCAGAAATAATTTTTACCATATTAAGAATCTCCTTTTTTATAATTTGTTTTTTACATTCTCATTTTTATAATAATATTATTGTAACTCACTCTCTCCATTAAGCAAACAAATTTTTTTATTAAGATAACAATAAATGCCGAAAGTCCTTATGAAATAGAGACTTTCGGCATTTTGTAGTTGTTATATATTATTCGAATTCGACAGTTCCAGTCGGCTTTGGTGTGAAATCATAGAGAATACTTCGATTACCTGCTCCGGTTCCCCTTTACGAAGCAATCCGTGATTAACATGAACACATACCAGCTGCTGCCCGATTGCTTTAATCAAAAGTGCTGCAACAACAGATGAATCCATATTTTCTATCTATAAAAATGTATCTGTTATCTGCACTTCAGGCTGACATCTCCACTATCTGTCTGAATTACCAGCTTGCCGCCCTTTCCTTTCTGTGTATAAGAAAGATTGTAGTCATCCTCATCTTCCATCATCTTTCCGTTGAGTACATCATCCACTTTGACATTTCCCATATCTGTATCCACTTGAATGTTCCATGTACGCATCACATCTTCTTTTCCTGTAAAATAAAGATCGCCCATATCTGTATCCACTTTCAGATTTTCAAAATCACAATTCTTAAAGAACATATCTCCTGAATCTGTCTGAATGGTTCCATTTTCGATTTCACAATCATTCAGCAGTATATTTCCCATATCCATCTTAATAGCAGCTGTCTTCCACTTCTGACCTTCCGGTACGTAAAGTGTTACCACATTTTCATCTGTAGTAAGTGCCTCTCTATTGAAAAATTCCAACAAAAATCCAATATCAACATGATAATATGACTTACCGGCATTTCCATTTTCCTGAATCGTCAATTTATTATCCTCTACCTGATAACTGATTGGTTCTTCCTTCTGATTAGATGCCTGATAAGAAATATAACAAGACTGATCATCTGAACAAATCACCTGCAGATTCATATCCGTCATAGAAATGTCTACCGAATCAAAGTTATCAATCTTTGTCTTTGAAAGAAGAGCCTCGTTGTCTTCTTTTTTTGCAGCTCCATCCATCTTGTTCAGATCAGCTGCTTTTACATACTTGTTTCCACCGCTTGCAACTCCGATTCCGGTCAAAACCACACCACATACAAGACATCCGACTCCTGCTCCAAGCCATGCTTTTACCCAACTTTTCATCGCTCTAACCTCTCTTTCTGTTTGTAATTCTGCGCACCAGTTTTGCAATCAGCATACTGCTCCATTTACACAGATATATACATAACAAGACCCCGAGAATACCTACTCCCATAGCCAGCAGTCCACTTCCTGTAAGCATTGCAGAACCGCTCATAGAAATTGGAACTGCCAGTATACCACGGGCAATAATCTTACCTCCAATAATTACCAGACACGCCGCAAGCAAAACTACACATAATAATATTGCAAGCATACACACAACTAATGATAATACAACTGCCGCAAGTGCTACCAGAAGCGGAGCTCCCACCGGTGCTGCAAATAACACCAGCAATGCGATCCATATCACATGCTTTCCGGAACCTTTCTTTTCTGCTCTAGTCTGTCCGTCTGTCTCATAATTTTGATGTTCTTCAATCTTTTTATCCAAAAGATTTGCCATCAGTTCTCGGGCAGCCTCCTTCGGCGTCCCCAGCTCCTTCATCAATTCTACTGCGCCTTCCTCATCTGTTTCCTGAAAATACTCTGTAAAATATTCCATCGCATCTTCATAATCCTGTCTCGGAAGTTTCCGAAGATATTTATGTAATTGATTCAAATATTCTTCCTTGCTCATCCTCTTATCCTCCCTTCGATAATTCCATCTACTGTATCTTTATAGACTTTCCATTCATTGCTCAGATATGTAATCTGCGCCTTTCCTTCCTCTGTAATCGAGTAGTATTTTCTCTTTCTTCCCTGATACTCCTGCGAATACGTTGTCAGATATCCTGCTTTCTGAAGTTTCTTTAATATTGGATACAGCGTAGATTCTTTGATGTCAGCCGCTTTCTTTACCGTCTGGCTAATCTCATATCCATAAGAATCCTTGCTTTCTACCACTGTCAGGATTATGTATTCAATCAGTAATGCTGATACCGGAAAATACATCGAATCACCTCCTACGTATATGTAAAATATTTATATATATAAATTTTATATATAATATAGCTCAAAGGGTTTTGTGTGTCAATAGATATGTAAAAATTTTATATATTCTATTTTCGTTTTGATTTAAATCAAACGCACGTGAGACTTGGTACATGATTCTGGTCAGCTTAAGCTGACATATTCTCCTCAGAATCATTGCACATCTTTGCGGAACATTTTATCTCTGTCAGAGATTATAATCTCCCCTTGAGGTATATTTCTTATTACTCACCACTTATAGAAGTTGGAGTCTTCTCGACTCAGATAAAAAAATGCCAGAATTTCTCCTGACATTGAATCACTATGACTTGTAGTTATTGCCCCTCACAAGAAGGATGACAGTCACAGAAGAGACGATACATAGAAGATGGAATATTTTAACTCACATCCTCACAAGGAGGATGACTGTACGCAACTTGTCACATCAGAATCACATTGGGAATTTCAACTCACATCCTCACAAGGAGGATGACATGGGATAACATGACATTTGACGAGTCAGAGATATTTCAACTCACATCCTCACAAGGAGGATGACGATCTTTGCATAATTTTTATAGCCTTTCCCGGTTATTTCAACTCACATCCTCACAAGGAGGATGACTCTGCCCGTCCGGTGCTTCGATGTGATCCGCGTCATTTCAACTCACATCCTCACAAGGAGGATGACAGCAATTTTAAACAAAAACAATCTATTTAAAATCACGTATTATATCAACAATAAACATTTTATATCTATTGTTGACATCTTTTTTCATTTTCATATATATTTCTAAGCCTAATTTTTCTCCTTTTCTGGTGCGAATGTCCCAGAAAATTTATGTACACTTAGCATTCGCACTAGAATATCAACGTATCCTTAACATCAAATCCAGGCTTAGCACCAATATGTTCTACTTTATTTTTATATTTTTCACCCAGATAATAAAATCTAAGGCTATCTAGCTCTTTATCTATAATGTTCTCCAATATATTTTTTACTTGTCTGCATTTGGTTGCGTCCATTTGACATTCAAATACAGAATTCTGTACTCTCTGTCCGTAATTAGTGCATTCTTTTGCAACCTTTCTCAACCGTTTCCTTCCTGCTGCAGTTTGAGTATTTACATCATATGTAATCAAAACTAACATCTACTCACCACCTACTTCCAGAAAAATGGTGGGTACTCATCTAAATCTCCTCTCAAATATCTGGCTAATAGCATACTTTGAACATAAGGAGCCATTCCCCACTCTATTTTTTCATCTATAAAAGGATGTTTTATAGTTTCCTGTTTTTTAGATTGCCACGCTGATAAGAAAACTTTTCGACCTTCATCTGTCATAATAACTGCATCATTTTCTTTTCTTATGAAAAATTTCTCTTTCATAATTTTTTTATTAATCAGTGTCAATACAAATCTATCCACCATAATACCTCTGAATTCTTCCATAAGATCTAATGCTAATGACATTCGTCCGGGACGGTCTGTATGAAAAAAACCTACATATGGGTCCAATCCTACTGCTTCCAATGCACCTCCACACATTCCAGCCAATAAAGAATATCCGAATGACAGCATCGCATTTACATTATCCAATGGTGGTCTTTTATTTCTCCCATGGAAATAGAAACCATCTTTTTGCTGCAAAATCAAATCGTCAAATATCGAAAAATATACCGAAGCTGCTTCTCCTTCCAGTCCAAGTAATTCCTCTGCATTTTCACATTCTCTTATTTTTCCCATACTCTGGGCTAAAAACGCTGACTTTTTCTTTATCGTTTCCACATCTAAACGCAGCGCATAATCTCTTGCAGACCTCTCCAGAATCCACCTTGAATTATATACTTTTCCCAAAATAAAATTTCGTGCTATATGTACACTTTCATCCCGATTATCACTAATTCTATATTGTTGTTTTCTTAATGTAACATTTCCTTTTACTTCACCTGTAACTCGAGCTAGAAATCTTCCATTTCCAGACATAAAAGACAAATCAATATTCCGCTGTGCACATACTCCCATAAGCGCCGGACTCGCTCCTGTATAACCAAATGTAATTATCGCTTGTAAATTATGTAATGGAATTCTTCCGATTTCTTTTTGTTCTTCCAATACAACAACATTTTCTCCGTCTAAAGACAAATATTTATTTCCAGATGTCACATACAACGTATTTAAAAGTCTTTTCATTCTTTTTCCTCTTCTGAAATAATTTTATCAATATATCCTGAAACTGACTTTTTCTTATTTAAAACAGGTAGACAAATACCTTTTAATGAGCATGCATTACATTTTTTACTTATTTTGACTTTTGGAGTATAACGTTGCTCGTAATACTTATGCATTTCCGCAAATATTTTTCTGACTTTTTCTCGTATTTCATCTGTAAATTCTACTTTTGTGCGATGCTTCGTCTCTCCATAATAAATATAGCCATACGGTATTATACAACACAACATTTCTTCTAAACATAATGCCTGTGCCGTTACTTGAAGGATATCAAAATCATCCGTTTTTGGTTTTCCTCTTTTATATTCTATCGGAACTACTTTATAAAATCCTTCTTTTCCGGACAAACTGATTCCATCCTTTGCTTTATGAAATTCTACTACATCACATTCACCGCTCACTCCCATTTCCCGGGAGTGAATCGGCATTGCTCTCACAACTGTCAAATCTCCTCTTTTTTCTTTAATACTTGCATCGTGAGCATTTTCATGAAGAATCTTACCTTCCACTGTTCTGACATTTTCCTGCCACTGTAGTTCTATATACGCTAATGCCCATTGTCTCCTGCAAAATTCATAATGCTGAATTCCAGATAATTGAAGAAAATCTTCTTCCTTATACAAATTAAAATTCCTCCGGTTGTTTGCATCCTTCTACATTCCATGAAATCTTGTAATCCTCAAATTTTCTTGGATGTTCTTTTTGTGGGTCAATTTTAAATCCTCTTTGAATTTTACCACTGGAAACTGCCGGTGTTTTTTCATCATGCTGCCACCAATACATTTTGCAAACTTCCATACTTCCTTCCGGTCTTGCAGAAGACGCATCATTCTCAAATAATGTCTTCAATGCTTCCTTTAATACCTCCGCATCTTCCTGACTAAAACCTGTTTTTTCAGCAAGCTGCACATTTACACTTCCCATTACCTTATATACAGCAAATCCAACTCTGTGTTTTGTTCCCATCGTATCAGAAGCTTTACTTTCTTTTCCGGATTCACTATTCACACTTTTTGTAATCTGCATACTGATAATATCAATTGGTGATAAGCTTACTGCCTGATGTATAGAAACAGGTCCCCGTACCCCGAAAGACACCGGAATTCCTTTAAATGCAAAAACTTGTCCAAAAGCTCTTACATCTAACCATTCTTTGCATGCAATTGCTGCACAAGCATCACGATTTGCATTTTTCTTATTTCCCATCTCTGCTTTTAATTCCGCACAACTATCTGCTCGGTCTTTTAAACTGGTATAAGTATCATCTGTTCTGTCATCTGACTGAACAAAAATCTTCTGTCCCAGGTCCTGAAAACGATTTCTAATTTTTCTCTTAATACATACATCAGAAATTTCTCCCAAACCATCCATGTTAATTCGCGGGCGGTTTCCGTTTAATGGATCCCCGTTTGGATTGGCATTGTTTGCACTGATAAATAATGTAAAATCAATTTTTCCTTTTAATTCACTCATGGTCTGCTCCTCCTCTTTTTACTCTTCTGAACTTTTTTCTTCAGACTTCTCTTTCTTTAATTTCAAATCATATGCCTGATTATGAAAACCAAGTAGATATAAACCTTCTAATCTACTGTTATCAGTAAATGTGCTTTTATCAAACAGCTCATCAATTTCATGCAATAGATTTTCGTAAAATGTCCTTTTTGCAATATCTAACTTATTCATATATGGCTGAATATTTTCTTCTATTACTTTCCACGTTTCATATGGTCTTTGCGAGAAAGTGTTCATATATCTTTTTGCATTTGTAATTCTTCCACTATCTTTCTCGTCATATGTCAAATATTCAATTCGATCTGCAACTGCCAGCAGTCTTCCATACAGATAATTTCTATCTGTTTCCTTTTTATCTAATGCCACGTTCCATTCCTCCTTATATCTATCCTTTTTATCCTTTTTTACAAACGAACATGCTAATGTCAAAACTCTTTCCCAATTTCTTCGTTCCTTATATGCTAATGGATTGGATGCCTTTGATACTGCAAGCATCACATAATCATACGGAATCCTCGTGCCATTCCATATACATGGAAGCAATCTTTGTGCTACTTGTGCATAGAGTTTCTTACCATTAGCATCCACTATAGACACTGTTCCCTTATTCTCAATACCATATAAAATATCTGCAATATCTTTGACCCCAACCATTCCCGCAAATTGTATTCTTTCTCCATCTTTCCATTTCGTATGAATCCAATTGCAATCGTTATGCCATTTTTCTATATTTTTCAGATATCTGGCAGAATTCAGTTCTTTATTTTCAATCAATGCTATCCGACCGGGCGTTGCCGCATCAAAAGCAAGTAAAATCATATTCGAAGTATTATCTATCTTTTTCCCATAGCCTTTTAGTGCCTTATGGAACTTATCAGCAGTGATTGGATTCCCATCTGATACAATCTCATCTGTAGACCAGTCATCTTCCCAATCATCCTCAGCATTTTCATTACATTCCCTTTCATACTCAGATACAATTGCCTCTGTATCTCTCTCCCATTTTGGCATGCTTAATTGGTTTGACTCCCATGTCACAATTGTCATAGTATCAAAAAAAGTGCCTTGTTTTCGAATAATCCACTTCAAAGCATTGTGTGCTTTTTGCGAGGTCTCATTTCCTACTGCAAACGCCTCTTCTTTATTTGTAAAACGTCCTCGATAGGTGAAATTTTGACTGTCATTTGCAGAAATCAGCTTTGCTCCATCACCTTCATTTCTGATTTTCTTTGAATGAAGATAAGAAATAGATTCCATATTTCCTGTCAAATAACATATACCTTTTTCTTTTTCCTGTGACCTAACATATTCTATATAACATTCCTGCAAAGTTCTGTCTTTCCAACATTCATCCGGAGTTTCTTGATATATTTTCTCATCAAATGACCGTATAATAAATCGTACAAAAGCTTTTAGCTGGGGAATCCCTTGAATATTTTCTTTCTCATCTATTTGATTTTCTTCATTAAGTTTTATAATTTTATGTGCAACTAAATCTTGAATTAATGTCGATTTTTTCAAATACTCATAAACTGCTCTGACCTTTTCATGACAATAATCGGATTCTACCCATTTTTCAAGCTGTGAAATATATAGCTTGCTACATACTCCATCGTCTTTATAATATTTTTTGTAGTCACCGGCAAGATATCTCAAATTATCACATAATGGATGTGGCTCTTTCCCGGCTGTGCGACTTCCCGATTTTTCTGTAACTGGTATAATCGTTAATTTATCGTTCTGATTCACCTGTTCTGCACGAACAAAATTACCGTCTTGGTCTATCGTTACCGTTATCTGTGCTGTTACAGTTGTATGAAATGGTGGTAGAAGTACATAAGGGATATCTCTTCGATATTCGATAACTCCAATCTTATCGCTATTTTTCTCATACAAATCAATCAGTTCGTTTATCCAGCTCAATCTTCCACCTCCTCATCTGTAAACTCTTCTAATCCTATAAAATTATTCACTTCTTTTCCAAATACTTTTCTTTCCATTGGACGGATATGTCTTTTCTCCGTACAATCCTCCGGTCTGGTAAATTCTATAATTCCACCCTTTTTCATTACCGGCCTCCAGAAACGCACTGTCATCTGATCTTTATCCTCTTCCAGAATCGCCTCTTCCGCATAAGTAATCCCATGATACATAAATCCATAACCCACTTCCCCAGGCATCGTATCGTAATAGCTCTCGCCTTCGCCAAATACACATGGTTCTACAAATGCCTGACATTCTCTTGTTCCTAAGAAAATATCTCTGCGACCACCTCGTTTTACCATCCTTTTCGCAATATTATGATGCTTGTTTTCATTTCTATCCTGCTCCAGCTCCGGATGATTGAGATTCATCTCAAAATGTGCCCGCACCTGATATCTCACATCTTTTAAATAAGTATAATATGCCAGTTCATTTCCACCATTGTATGCAATCGGTCGAATTCCTTTAGTCTCAGTCTGAATTGGATTCATTACTCTTACCGCGTCAATGATCCAAATAATTGTAGGCTTCCAGTAAATACTTTCCGTAATTCCTTTTAATGCTTCATAAGTCGGAATATGATAGCTTGTCTTTTCTCCTCCCACTCTCATAACCGGATCTGAAAAAAGCGCATATGTTCCATACACTTCAAACTCTATTGTATTTCTGTATCTTTTCAAAAATCTCACCTCCTCTATAACATTTGCAATTCCATATTAGGTTCATCCACAACACCTACTTCCTTGTCATAATATCCATCACACAATACCAATATCTCTCCGTTGTAAATTTCATATATAGCATTTCCGAGTTTTTCTTTTCTTTTTTCAGAAATTCCAACTGTATATCTCTGCAATTTTTTTAAAATCTTTTTCTGCTCTTCTATCTCGAGATAATCCTGCGATAATTTATCCAATAATTCTCTCTCTTCATCATTATATGGAACTACAACACTAACTTTATAATCATTAGAAATAACTTCAAATGCCTGTCCTGCAGTCAAAAAAGCCTGCGGTAATTTCGTCTTTACTTTTTCTCCATTTCTTCTGATATATTGTAATTGTCCTACTTTATTTTCTTCCAGTAACTCTATAATCGTGGTTGTTTGTTTGTCTATCGGAAATTTCGTTTCATTTGTTCTAAGTTGGGAATAGTAATTTAAATAATATGCTTTTATTGCCTCTTCTGAATCCAATGTATCTCTGAATTTTAAAGAATTATTTTTATAATCTTCCAATACTTTTTGTAATGCTGCCTGCGCATTTCTAATTTCCTGCAAATGACTTAATTTCTCTGCTTTTTCGGACATCTGTACAATGAAAACAGTTCCCATTCTTCCTAATTCCTTATGTCTATTGCATCGTCCTGCTGCCTGAATTACATTATCCAAACCTGCTTTAGACCTCACAACACACCCGAATGAAAAATTCACTCCTGCTTCAACAACCTGTGTACTTACACATATAATCTTTTTCGATTGTTCATTCAAAATTTGTTTTATAGCTTTTAATGTATCTAATTTATGTTGTGGACACATATTATTACTCAAATGAAAAAGTTCATATTTTTGTGGACATATCTCTTTTAATTGTTGAAATGTATTCATTGCACAAGCCGTAGTATTCAAAATAACCAATGTACTTTGATATTGTTCTGTTTTTTCCCTCACAAATTCACTTAAATCTTCTATCTCCATACCGCCAGGATATAATTCTGTTGCATCTTTAATATCTGTCCTTTTAAAAGCATCTGCATACTTTTCCGGTCTTCCTGCCATTTCTATACATTCACAAATATTATTCTCTTTTATTGGTGCCAATGTTGGCTGCGTTGCTGAACACAACACAACTGTCGTACCACAAAATTGAGTAAGAAAATTCACAGCTAAATTGAAAAGTTCCATACATTTTACAGGAATTGCCTGCACCTCATCAAATATAATAATACTGTTACATAATGTGTGCATTCTACGAATACAGCTTTTCTGAGCTGAAAACAATGTATTCAATATCTGTACTGCCGTAGTCACTATAATCGGTGAATCCCAAGTTTCAGTGAGTTTGCGATACCGGTCTTCTTCTCCTTCTTCGCAAACCACATTACAATGATGCTCTAACACAACATCCGCTTTGCCTATTGCTTTTCGAATCTCCTCGGCATTCTGAATCAATATAGAATTGAATGGTGCTATATAAATAATGTGTTGTTTTTTCATCTTTTTCGCATGATACAGAGCAAAGCGCAAACTGCTAAGTGTTTTTCCTGCTCCTGTCGGTACAGTAAGTCGATAAAGATTTTCTTCTTTATCTGCAGCTTGTCTACACAAATCCGAAATTTCTTGGCGAAAAGTATTTAACACATTTCCATTCGACGGATTATTTTGAATTTCCTTTGACATATATTGTTCAAAATTTTCTATACATTCATTCCAAATCTTCTGCGTCTCTTCCAATGAAATTCTTTTTGATAACGGAACATCTTGAAAAAAACAAGCCGTATCCGTCCAGTCCCCATCAATAAGTAAAGATAAAACTATTCTCAGATACATTCCCATAAAGAAATATCTGTTTCCACATTTTCTTTTTGATATTTCTGACTCTTTATGAAAAATATTGATTTTTCCTTCCAGTTCCTTATATGTTTGAATTGCTTTTTTACAGTATTCTTCCAACATCTCTTTATCATAAATCTGAAAGAATTCTTTCTTTATCCAGTCATAATCTATTTGTTTTTCATCCCGTTGTTGCTGTAAACTTTGTCCATTATCTAGATTGATGCAATCTCCCATTCCGTGATGAAAATATATAACCGTACTGATAAATTCTGAAACACTTTTTTCCTTCAGCAACTCCCTGATTAATCTTCCACCAGCAGTAGAATGATCCAAACCATGTTTATGAGCATCATCCCCATCTTGTAGAATCTTCTCAAAATCTTCTTGATTTTCTCTTCCCAGCTTTCCCGCATCATGCAATAGCCCTATCAAAGTAACCAGTATCTTCAATTCTGAAAGAGAACAAGTCTCCGCCGCATAGTTCGCAACATTTTCTGAATGCTCTTTTATCGTCTGATATCTTCCTGATTCATAGTCTACATGCGCCAAATCTCTTTTTATTTCGATTTTATTTTCCATCTAGCCCTCTTGTATTATCTGTGTGTATTTTTCTTTATTCAGTTTTCTGTTTTGTATATTTTTACTATATTTTATCAAATTAAAGAATACCATACAAGGCAGAATCCAAGAAAGCATTCGCTTTATAAAATATCAAAGGATTCTGCCTTACTCATGTTTTATTTTCCTTATTCCCTCGGTAACTTTAACAAATTATCCGTCACTGTATCATTCGCCTCTGAACGAACATATTTTTCTCCCAATATACTCATTACCGGAACTAAATACGGATAAGGAAATATATTTACTTCTATCGATTTTGGAAATTGTTTTAGATAATCATAGACTTCTGCTTTTTTCCAATATGTACCTGTTTGATCAATATAGATAGAATCTATATCCTGTACATTTCTTGAATTACTACAGTTACTTTTCATCTGAATTTTCATTGCTTTCATTGTCATCTTTGCGTTCTCCTTCTTGAATCTATAATTTTGTAACGAAAATATATAAAATGACTTTACAAAAGCAAATTAATTATTTAGAATAGATTTTGCGGAATGCTATTCTATTAATTAGATGCATTTGTAAACCGTTTGATATTGCGAGTATCAAGCGGTTTTTTTATTATGCTTTTCATTACATTTTTACTATACTCCTATAAGTTCTAATTTGTCAATATTTATTCTCCTACCTTCTCTTAAGGTAAAATAATATTTGTATTCATTTTTATAGCCAAATCCTCTTGATTTGACTATAATATGGTCTTGCTACCATCCCTATAGGTTTTTCAACTCACAGATATTTACTCTATCTGACATTTCATAACAGATGGAATCTTATAAATATAATTTACATCTCTTATGCCTTTGTCCAGTTCTATTCATTTGGTCCTAAGTAACTTCTAACCTCTGAAAAAACTGTACAATCGTTATTATACGAATATCTTTAATATTTTTCAAGCTGTAATCTCTTGTGATAAACAACACTGATATCCTTGGAAAAATCATTTTAACTCACATCCTCACAAGGAGGATTCAGGGAGCTTACGCTGCCTCAAACATTTGCCACTTATTTCATTAATATCTTATGCCCACACTAATAATCTTTAAAAATTTCATATTTCTGCCTGAATAATATGTCCAAAATTCATTTCATCTTTGAATAAATCGTACACATATTCCGGACTTTCCAAATATAATCCGGTCTCTTTATCTATAAGTTTTTCAAAAACTTCTGAATTGTAAAATTTATTCATAGCTTCGTCATATTCTATACTCTGATCGGTAGTAAGCATATCTATAATATCTTGTATCGAATATTCCAATAACTGATCTTTTTTACACATTTCTACTCATCACCTTTCTCAAAAGTTTCACACTCTTTTCTGTATGAAAAGAATATTGCGAAGAAGTCTTTTTATAAATCATTCCCTTTAACAACGTTTCGAAATCTATGATTTCATTTTCATACTGTCGAAACAACAAAGCCATATTATCATCTGCAACAGGACCTATAACGATATCATATTTGTTATCTTTATTACACAAAACATCCTGTACATCCATAAATGCTCTACTTCTATTATTCATTACGAATTTTGCCCATTCTTCCGTTGTTCGTATCCCGAAATCCTTAATTCTAAGATTATATAACTCCTTAAAATTATCATTTATCTCATAATGTACCTCCATTTTTTTTACATAAAATTTCCAAATCATCTAATATAGTATCAAAGTCCAACGTATGTTCCACATCATAATTTTCTTTAATAAAAGCTATTCCTTTAAATTGAAAAAGATACCGAAAGGCCTCTTTACTGCTCAGCTTATGCCTATTGGCAAATTCATTTACACACGCAACAGTAAAACCGATTTTTCTTTTCTGTTCACTCATTAAAAAACTTCCTTCCTGCATTTAAACATGCCTAATTATTGCCTATAGTTTAATCGTATCATAAGTTCTCTTATTTTTTACAAAAAACACTCTGCTTGCCAAATTTATCTGTTTTTGTTCTAATCATAATATGAAAATTGAATTTTTTCTATTTCAAGTTGAACGTCCGTGAGACTTGGCGCGTGATTCTGGTCAGCGAAGCTGACATATTCCTATTAGAATCACTGCGCATCTTCGCGGAGCGTTTATCTCAGTCGGAGATTGGACTCTCACTGAGACAAATTTGCTATTACTTACCACCTGAAGAGGTGGGAGTCTTCTCGACTGAGATAAACATATTTTGTAACATAAATTTCTTAATATTTCGCAATTCATCACACTTCTGCTGTTGAAGAGTGATGAGGTGGTCCAAATCATCAAAATACGCAGCTATTTTTTTCTGCTCTGCTTCAGATGGAAAATTCATTTTGTATTGAAGCATATCGCTCAGTTTCAAAACCCTGTTTCTTCCAGCTCCTCCTGGTGAAGATAATTCCAAATGATGTTTGAAATTCTCATCAAGAATCAGATATCTAAAAAATTTCGGTTCCATCCCTGCATTAAAACTATATTGTGGAAACCTATGAGAAACAAGCTTTCCAGCATCATTTTCATCAGTAATTGCTACTGCATGTTCCCATCCAAATGTAATGTTCACAATGAATTTATCCGCTGCTACTCGAAACATTTTAGCTGTCTCAAGTTCTTTTCCCTTTTCAACATAACTATGAAATGTTCCTTTAGCATGACTTCTAATTCCAAGTCTCGTATAACCTTCTGTTGGAGTTTCTACCGGATCTTCATATTTTTCTACTATTTCTCCAAACTTACGCTGTTCCCAAGCATCAGTAATTTCAACTCACATCCTCACAAGGAGGATGACTCTGCCCTCTACAAGATTTCTAAGGTCTGAGATATTTCAACTTACATCCTCACGAAGAGGATGACGGTGCAGTTGGATGTGCAATTTTAATGCGTAAGAGGATTTCAACTCACATCCTCACGAAGAGGATGACAATACGGAAACGCAGACGATTTCAAGGCAGTCATATTTCAACTCACATCCTCACGAAGAGAATGACAATGATGTATGTTACTGTTAACGAAGAAAATGTATTTCAACTCACATCCTCATGAAGAGGATGACAATATCTGAAAGAATTGGCACATCGTGTCCTTGATATTTCAACTCACATCCTCATGAAGAGGATGACTGAATTTTACGCACAAAAACAGAGTCCAGAATACATTTCAACTCACATCCTCATGAAGAGGATGACAAATATTCATATGATTCTGGATTCGAGCTTGGCTTATTTCAACTCACATCCTCACGAAGAGGATGACAAGGTACAGCAGCACATCGACAACATCGTTTCGACATTTCAACTCACATCCTCACGAAGAGGATGACAACGAGTC
>UMES01035296.1_pt1 | contig 17057 bp, 10 predicted proteins | sample 1964791 | NCBI WGS metagenome assembly UMES01 (sample SAMEA4836024, study PRJEB28245) | human gut metagenome | biome: gut microbiome; material: fecal sample | place: Denmark | collected 2008
TCGCGCAGTCCGCGCTTCAACGGCGCCAGGGGCGAAGACTATGTGGTGTTTATGGAATATGTGAACAACGTGAACTTCAACTGGGGACGCTGGAACTCGTGCTACGGCGGCGAGAACTCGGCCGACATAACAGAATATAACGGCCGCAACTCGGCTCATGAGTGCAACTTCATGAACAACTACTACAAACCCGGCCCTGAGTCGCCTGCCAACTCGGTGTTTGTCATGGCAAGCCACGCCCGCAAGGGTGCCACGTCGTGGGGCCCGGCACGCTGGTATGTAAGCGGAAACGTCATGGAGGGCAACGACGCTGCCACAGCCGACAACTGGCAGGCCATGAGCGCCGAGAAATATACAACAGACCAGATAAGGGTGAATGAGCGCATCGTGCCCGAAATGCCTTACTATAAGCTCGACGAGACTGAAGGCGCCATAGGCAAATACCGCCCGTCGCGCTACATGCTGACCGACATACAGACGGCCGGCGAGGCATATAAGACGGTGCTGAAGAAGGCGGGAACGATAAACCGCGACGCCACGGAAAAGCGCGTGATAAACGACGTGAAGAGCGGCAACCCGAAGTTCAGCGGCTCGAAGACAGGCAAGCGCGGCATTATCGACTCTGTGAACGATGCCGAAGGCTTCGGACTAAGCCACAAGCAGGAGGCAGCACCGGCTGACACCGACGGCGACGGAATGCCGGACAAATGGGAGAAGAAACACGGTCTGAACCCTGACAATGCCGACGACCGCAACCTGACAAACCCCGACGGCTACACCGCCCTTGAGGTTTATCTGAACAGTCTGATGGGCGAAAAGCTGAGCTGCAAATTCAGCAGCACCGCCACATCATACGGCAAACAGGCTAAATAAGGCGTGGCGCGCCTGCCTGAAAGCAATAAAGACAAAGTAAAAACAACATTCATAAGCGCAGAAAAAGGTGGAAACCCGAGCCGGCTTGTAAACAATATCCGGCTGAAGGTTTCCGCCTTTTCTGTATCTTGACGCTTTTGTCAAAAAGAATAAAAGCATGAACTGCAACAATAGCCGGCAGAACTATTCATCATAAATATTTATAAAAAGACCAAGAAAGACAATTCAATGCCCCTCCATATTTTTTGACAATGGAAGAAACCTGCACTTGATAAATCCTACCGTCATACTGAGGAAATAATTTCTTTATATGATTAAGGGCTTCTGCATCAGTAGCCCGCCCCAGACCGGGAACAATTATAACGTCTTTAGTATGAATCATGTTAATATACGCCCAACTATATTCATGATAATCACTTAATTCCAGTTCTATAACCTTAAAACATGACTCCAGAATCTCACGCATCCTTGCAGCTATCTTATCCGGATAAACTTTAAGGTTCACCAGCAATTTATTTGGTCCTACGGCATGTAGAATTCCGTCTGTATGTCCGCATGCATCACCTCTATCCCACGGAAGAAACAATAACTTATGCTTTGGAAACAACTTTTCCAACTGATAAACAAGATTTTCCCCTGCCACTTCGGAGTTTTCAAAAAACACCTTTTCAGTCATCACAACAACAGGAGTATACCCTCGTCCCCTCTTGATACTTGCAAAAGTAAAATTGCCACCATCTGCAATAATTGGGGATGTTTCTATTGAAGCGGAAGTAAGTTTCTTAGCCAATTCAAGAGAAACTTCTGTCGGCGTCTCATAATCACGATATCCCTTCAAATAATCCGGATGATAACGAAACTGAACAAATCTATCATAATCTACCTGTATCGGCATATAATCCCTGCACCAATAGTCGGCTGTCCCTTTTAACACTCCATGCCTGACATTATGATGTGACAATATTTCCGACAACTCATTATATATTTGTGGATAATATTTTTTTAATTCCTCAGAAAATAGCACATAATCCTGCTGTTGTAAAGCCACTTGCATTATTTTATCATATCAAGGTTAGTAAAATGCCACATACGGTCTCCATTCTCACCACTTATTTTGTTAACATTAACCCTCGCAGAAGATGCAATATTTACTTTTTTAAACTCAGCGTTGTCTACCCATACAATATTCAACCCCCTGCCGAAGACTGACGCATTGCCCAACAAATCTTCCCACAAATACTGGGATCTGAATGGACTTTTCTTATTATTGGTTTTATTTGTATATTCCTCTTTCTCGCCGGAAACAGATTTATACGTATATCCTCTCATCAAAAATGAAGCACGGTATTTTCCTTCACGCTCAAACGTCATGTCAACACCCGAACTATGAGGATAAATAGATCCTACAGGAAAATACGGAAGATCTCCTTTATGATACATCTGCGGTTCAACAATAATGCCATTTTCTTCATCATGGAAATAAAATTCAATATCTATCGGGTAAATTTCATATTCACCATTGACAACAAAATGCCCATTAAAAACGACTTGGGCAATGTCTTCAAACTGCCTTGTAAGTCCATCTATAGTGTATACTGGCGTGAACTGTTCTAGAACTTCTTTTAATTTTTGTGGTGTTTTCATATTAATTCTTTTTAAATAAGTATATTATTCTCTTCTGTTTCCATTCTTAAGCAGGAAACAAAAGTAAGGAAATATGATGTATGTTTCAAATTTAAGACTGCATTTAACACTTTCGTATCTCAAAAAAGAATTCATCTATATACGGAAAATCACGTGCTTACAAAGCGAAAATCCATCTGCATGGTGAAAGCACCCAAAAATCCGTAACTTTTTCTTTTAATTATGTTACGGTTATGTTATACAGCGCTATTTAAAAATATTTTCTTTAAGCAAATTAAGCCGTAATAGTTTCAGACTGTTAGTGGTCTGTTTACGAGTCGTTAATGGGCCGTTTACGAGTCAAAAACCGGCCACTTTTTATACGCAAACGGCCCTGTTATTTTTCGCATTCAACAACTTAACCTATTACGGCTTTTTGTTTTGTGGAATAAAACATCTGAACTGTCTGTCAGGGGTGTTATTTCATTTTGACTACAAAAAGGTATATGTTGCGGATCACAGATCCTTATATTCAATGCTGCCGGATGGCACATCCGGCAGAACATTAGCCCTGCTGTTTCTTAACATCGCTGCAACAAGAGAACAATAGCGAGAAAAACACAAGATATTTAAATTTAACGGCCTAAAAAGAAAAGCATTTGACTTTTTTCGCTGCGCTAAAGGAAATTTCTCCTTAACTACCTAACTCCTTAACTCCGAAAAAGCATTTGACTTTAACTACTTTAAGACTTTTATCTTATGGAATAAAACACCAGAACTGTCAGTCTGGGGTGTTATTATATTTTGAATACCAAAAGGTATATGTTGCGGATCACAGATCCTTATATTCAATGCTGCCGGATGGCACATCCGGCAGAACATTAGCCCTGCTGTTTCTTAACATCGTTGCAACAAAAGAACTATAGTGAGAAAAAAAGGTATTTGAATTTAACTGCCTAAAAAGAAAAGCATTTGACTTTTTTCGCTGCGCTAAAGGAAATTTCTCCTTAACTACTTAACTCCTAAAAAAGCATTTGACTTTAACTACTTTAACTCCTCTAACTACTTTAACTCCTCTAACTACTTTAACTCCTAATGAGACTCCATAAAAAAGGGAGAGGCAAAAGCCATGCGGCCTTTACCTCTCCCGAAAAAATATATTCTCTCAACTTTTATTTCTTCTTCACTGCACCTTTTACTAATACAGCCTTATACTCGTCAGGACTGTTGAGCAGGCGGCATGCCTCCTTCATCTGCTTGTCGTAGCGCAGACTGTTCTCCATGCTTCCAACCTGATAATAGTAGGCAGCAATGATGTCGTTGGATATTATCTGCTTTAGCACGTCCTTGTGATAGTCGAGGTCTTTAGCTATGTTGTGCTTCAGCTTCTTCTCCAGATTTTCAAATTCGGCCTTGGCGTCGTCATAATAGCCCTCAAACTCAACAACCTTCTTTAGCGACTTTAGCAGTTTCTCGCTCTCAGGGTCGTAGGTGAATCCGCTCTTTATCACTCTCTGCTTGAAGTCCTCATAGTCGGCGTCAGAAAGCTCAAACTCTGAAGGCTTGGCTATCGTTGGGTGAGAAGCGATATAGTCGACCTCATAGTCGAGCAGCACCTCGGTAGAGTCGAGTCCGCTCACGGTGAGATAGTAGGCAATGTTGGGCAGCGAGTCGGGACGCACCTCTATGTCGGGCTTAATGCCTCCGCCGTCGCGCACCTCGCGTCCGCCTGCCGTATAGAACACCTTGGTCAGACTGTCGGGTATGTGCTCGGTATATCCGCCGCGCGCGTGCTTATAGTTTATTGCCTGTATGCAGCGTCCGCTCGGAATATAATATTTGCTTGTGGTCAGCTTCAGCTGTCCGTTGTATGATATGTCAACAGGCAACTGCACGAGACCCTTGCCGTAGGTGCGCGTGCCCATGATTACGGCGCGGTCGAGGTCCTGCAGACTTCCGCTGGTAATCTCGCTGGCGCTGGCCGACTCGCCGTTGACTAGCACCACAACGGGCATCACCGTGTCGATAGGCTCAACGGTGGTCTTATAGTCATAGTTGGCACGCTTCAGCTTGCCGCGGGTCTTCACCAGCGTGATGTCCTTCGGCACAAACATGTTGACAATGTTGACAGCCTCTGAAAGAGAGCCGCCGCCGTTGCCGCGCAGGTCGAGCACGAGGCCCTTCATGCCCTGCTTCTTCATCTCGATGAACGCCTTGCGCACATCCTTTGAGCAGTCTTCGGTGAAGCTGCTCAGATTGAGATAGCCTATGCTGTCGGGGCGCAGGCCATAGTAAGGAATTGAAGGCATGTTGACAGAGCGGCGCGTTATTCTGAACTCCATGTTCTTGCCCGTGCTGGGGCGCTTCACCTTCAGCACGAACGTCGTGCCGGCGTCGCCGCGCAGATGCGAACTTACGTAGCTCACGTCCTTGTCGGTCATAACGGAGTCGTCGATACTCAGGATGATGTCGCCCTTCTTCAGGCCCACCTCGGCAGCCGGGTTGCCTGCATAAGGCTCGTCGATGACCACGCGCTTCAGCTTCTGGTTGTAGCGTATCACGGCTCCTATGCCCACATAGCGGCCGGTTATCATCGTCTTAAGGTCGTTCACCTTGTTCTCGGGATAGTAGACGGTGTAGGGGTCGAGCGAGCGCAGCATCGAGTTGATGGCCGTGCCCACCACCTCGTCGGCGTTGAGCGTGTCTACATACATCAGGTCGAGATAGCTGTAAATCTCGTTGAACACCTGCATGTTCTTGGCCACGTCGAAGTTGTGGCTCTTGCTTTCCTGGGCCGACGCCGCCATGAAAGGCAGCATGAGCAGCACCGCAAGCTGAAATAGTCTTATTCTCATCTTATGTTCTTATTGTTTCTTTTTCTTGTTGCAAAGCAAATTCATGCCTCATACGGCCGCAAAGCGTCAACGCGAGAGGCCCCTGCCCTGTTGCCGGCAATGCCCACAGCCGCCTTCACCGGCAGCAAAAGCATGCGCACGTGCCCTAAGCGGCAGAAGCAGCACACGCAGACTCACCGGCAGCCGGCCGGACACAGCCCCAAAAGCATGAGCCTAAGGCATGGTCTCAGCAGCCGTATTGACTTATGCAAAGTTACATATATATATGGTGAAAACACCACTTTTCGGGGAAAAATTATTTTATTTTAGTCTAAAATTGAATTTTTTGCCAAAAAAGTTTGGAGGTTTCAAAAAATCTTCTTACCTTTGCATCGCATTTGAAAGGAAATGCATCACATGCTTCAATAGCTCAGTTGGTTAGAGCACCTGACTGTTAATCAGGGGGTCGTTGGTTCAAGCCCATCTTGAAGCGCAAAAAGGAGTTGCTTCGGTAACTCCTTTTTTGTTTTTGTATAATTCATCACTTTCAGCCGCAACGGCTACACCTTGCAGACAATACACCACATGAACAACAGCCACAACAAGATAATAATGCTGGGCACAGGCAGCGCAGGAGTTACAAAATGCTATAACACATGCTTCTTCCTGAAGACAGCCGACACATCGCTGCTCGTGGACGCAGGAGGCGGCAACGGCATAATGTCGCAGATAGAAAAGGCGGGCATAAACCTTACGGACATACACCACATGTTCATAACGCACGCTCACACCGACCACATACTGGGCGCCGTGTGGGTGGTGAGAATGATTATGCACAGGATTCTCGGCGGCGAATATAAGGGCAACCTGAACGTATACGGCAACGACAAGGTGATAAGCACGCTAAAGCAGATATGCCTCATGACGCTGCACAAGAACTATAACGCGCTGTTCGGCAGCCGCATCATGCTGTGCGAGAAGCTGAGCGGCGACGAATTTCAGGCCGGCGACATCAGCATGCAGTGCTTCGACGTGCTGTCGGACAAGGAAAAGCAGTTTGGCTTCCGTGCCATAATGCCGGGAGGAGCCACGCTGGTGTGCATGGGCGACGAGCCGTGCAACAGAGCCAACTACCCTATTGCGCGCGGTGCCGACTGGCTCATGTGCGAGGCCTTCTGTCTGTATAAGGACCGCGACGTGTTCAAGCCCTACGAGAAGTTTCACAGCACGGCCAGGGACGCCGGAGCCGTGGCAGCCGAGCTGGGCGTGAAGAATCTGCTGCTATACCACACCGAAGACAAGACGCTGGCCACACGCAGGACCGAATATGCCCGCGAGGCGGCGCAGAGCTTCAAGGGCAACATCTTTGTACCTGACGACCTCGAAACTATAGACATCGACTGAACGATAATAACTAAAAATAAAATATGAGCTGTATCATTCTCTTAACAGAGTCTGATACAGCTCATATCATCATGAACCAACCTCTATATATACCACTATAATTGAATGTGGACTATTAAACAACCTTAATCATGCCGCAACGGCGCGCAGCTTGCTGCTCAGCGGCAGGATAAACAGGAGGCAGACAACGGCTCCGCATGCCATGACGAGGCCCGAAGTGAGGGTTATGTCGCCAATGCCTACAAGCGGACTCGAAAGGGCACCGGCAACAAAGCCGGAGGCACCGAAGATGGCACTGGCAGCACCGGCATTGTCGCGCTCGCTGTCGAGGGCTATGGCCGTCAAAGGCGGCTGCATCAGTCCGAAGCATATCAGCGTGTAGATATATGCCAGCATGACTATCCAGAGGGGCATGGCCGTGTTGAGCAGGAACGCAAGCAGCAGCGTGCCGGCAAGCATGCCCAGACCGCCGAAGCGCAGGCATGTGCCCTGACTGCGGAAACGCGTGGCCATGGCAGCGCCAACGCCTATCATGAGCGCGTTCAGGCCGAAGCAGAGGCTATAGCCGAGCGGCGAAAGATGATACACCTGCTGCATGATGAACGGCGAAGAGGCTATGTAGGCAAAGAACATAAAGAAGCACGCCATCTCGGCCATGACGGAAAGAGTGAAGCGAGAGTTGCGGAACACGCGGAACAGATTGCCGTACACCTTTATCACGCTCTTCCGTATGCGGTTGGCAGGCTGCAGCGTCTCGGGCAAGAACATACTGCAAACCATGAGCACAAGTCCCACGGCAAGAATTACGGCAAAAACGCCTGTCCACGACGTAACGCCGGCCATAAGTCCGCCGACCACCGGGGCGCACACTGGTGCAATGCCGTTGATGGCACCTAGCAGAGCCATGAAGCTGGCAAGCTCGCGGCCTGTGTACATGTCGGCCGACATGCTCTTGGCTATCACTATGCCTCCCGCGCCGGCCAATCCCTGCAGCACGCGCATGGCGTTAAACATAAATATATCTCCCGAGAATATGCACAGCAGCGACGCCACCACAAAGAGCAGCATAGAGCCTACCAATATGCGCTTGCGCCCATACTTGTCGGTGAGCGGCCCTATGAACAGCTGACCGGCGGCAAGACCTATCATGCCGGCCGTGAGGCTCATGGAGGCCAGCGCGGGCGTGGTGTGGAAATAGCCTGTCATCTCCGGCAGCACCGGAAGATAGAAGTCTGTAACGAACGGACCGAAGGCCGTAAGCATGCCGAGCGTGGCAGGAATAAATACTTTCATGTTTTGTTTCATTGTTATCCTCTATTATCTTATTCGGGTGCAAAGTTAGCAAAAATGTGTGAGCCGCGAAAAGAATCACGGCAGGCTGCCGACCATGCATATACTAAACCGCAGGGTTTTATAGACCAAAAACATAGACGGATATACGAAAAATATGGACGAAGAAAGATGATCGGCAAATATGAATAGACAGACTAAGAAACTACTGTATACGCAATATCCGACACACAAGAACCAACGCAGCAAGCACAAGACAGCCCTTCACTCCATCCTATCCTCATCCGGCATTCCACCCATCTTCTTACTCAGTTTCTGATACATTGAGGGCGTCATGCCGATAATTCGCTTGAAAGTCTTGATAAAATTAGTCTGCGAATTATAGCCCACAGACTGCGCTATGGCCTGAATTGTAAGATGGCCATAGTTTTCGGTGTCGCAGATGCGGCGCGTAACCTCACGTATGCGCGCCTCGTTGAGCAGCGACTTAAAGTTCTTTCCGTAGGTGCTGTTTATAGCCCACGAGACATACGAAGTGTTCGACCCTATCATGCCGGCAAGCATCTGCAACGTGAAGTCCTGGCGAGATATGACATCGACATCATCAAGAATCGTCATTATACGCTGTATCATCAATGCCGTCTGCGCATCGTTCATCTTGGGTTCGGCCGATGTCCCTGCATGCTGTCCTTCCGCCTCATTGTCTTCATCCATCATGCCAGGCGCGGCAGCCATCCCGTCAGTCTGTTTTTTTGCGTCAGCCATACCCATCGACTTTATATATTGTTCGCGCAGATGTCTGCTGTTCTGCTGCTCTCTGATAAGGTCTGCATTCTTATCCATCAGTGCACGATGAGCCGTCCGCAGGTTTATGTTGCTGCGTATCACCTTTATTATAGCCACTACGAGAATAAGGGTAAGCACTACAAAGGCTACAATTATCAGAACCTGGCGTGTTATGCGGTCGTTCAGAAACGATATATGCCTGTCGGTAATTCTCCGCTCAATAGAGCTGTACCTGCTGCGTGTTTTGTTGAAGTTTCTGAGATTGTAAATTGAATCTTCCAACGTAACAGAAAGGCTCCTGTAATGCGCCATAAGTATCGAGTCGCCCTTTGCGCCATAAGCTTTTGACAGCACCTCATAAGTATGGCTAAGCTGATTTGTGTTTCCACTCTTCATGGCTTCCTCCATAAGTAGCGTGGCAATGACAATGGCTGTGTCAGGTCTGTTCATCCCCACATACGACTCGGCTATGACAGCATATAGCGACATGCTGTATTCGTCGCCCATGCCATACTTCTCAGCACACTTCTGCGCTTCAGAATAATAATGAACCGCTTCCTGGTAATTATTTTCAGCATAAGCAAGTGTGCCTGCACTATAAAGATCGTAGTATTCTTTCTCTCGACGGTTAGAAGTTGACATATTCTTTAGAATGTCATAATATTCTCTTGCCGCATTCAGGTCGCCTGTCTGACAATAAGTATTCATCAAATAACATGCAAATCTGTAAGCCTCATTGTTGTCATGGCGCCCGACAGCACTTTTATATCCACGGCCAAAGAATATAACGGCTTGTTCATAATCTTTGAAGCGGCAATAAAGCACGCCTATCCTACCAAGACACTCTTCTGTCAGAAAATGATTATTGCCTTCCTGCGCACGTTCAAGAGCCCTGATATAGAAGTCAAGACTCTCATTATATTTGGCCGCGGCTATGCAGCTGTCGCCACGCCTTATATTATCTTTTATAAATTTTTCGTCTGAAACTGCATTAACGGCAGACGAGCATATAAATAATAAAATGAATATAACAAGCTTTTGCATATTGTTTTTCTGACAGTATTATTGATGTTTCACTGGCAAATGTAACAAAAATCAGGCAAATTATTATGTTTTTATAAAAGCGAAATTCCTTTTAAGCGCAAAATAATACAACTTTTCGGTTTTACTGTAACTTTGAAAGCACAGAACGAGCTGTTCACATTCTTATTTATTAACTTAAAATTTATACTGATGAAACAGAATCTAACCCAACTGTTCAGGCTATTTGGTGCCGCTTTGCTCTTATTGATAACGGGCAACAGCGCCATGGCGCAGACAAATTCGCACGGAAGTGATGCCTTTGAACGCGAAATGGCTTACCGCAAGGCTCATCCGTATGGAGTATGGCACCGCATGGGCGAAACCGCAAAAAACGGGAAAAGGCCCATTTCATCGAAAAAAGTTAAGCCCTACATCAAATTAGCCGCAGAGGCTGAAGAACCTGTAACACTATACGGAATACTGACTTTTAAGTGGGACTGGGTGTGGAACGGAAAAGAGGAATACGGTCTTTACTCCTTTGACACCAGCGGCGACTGCACAGTGAACCCCGTGTACTTAGACAATGACTTTGAAGCCACAGGAGGCGGAGCATACTACGAAAACACTCTTTGCTTCACAAGGGTTGAGTATGACTATTATGGTGACAATTTTTACAACACAAGACTGTTGACATACGATACTGACACATGGAAACAGCTGTCGGATACATTTGTAAAAGATGCCACCTACATGGCGTCAGACATGACCTACGACCCTACCACAGGCATGATATACGGATGCTTCAGCAATGCTGACGCAAGCGACTACGAGTTTTCGATGATGGATCCTAAGACAAAGGAACTGACCATGATAAACAACGAGAGCCTGAGCGGAATGAAACGTCTGGTATGCATAGCGTGCAACAGCCAAGGCGAGCTCTACGGCGTCGACTTAAACGGAGACCTCTATCAGATAGACAAAGAGACCGGCGAAACGACACTGATAGGCCCGACAGACATTACACCGTCTAACTATCTGCAGGCTGCTACATTCGATCCTAACACAGGCAAGATGTATTGGGCTGCTGTAGACGCCGACGAATATTCTTATCTGTGCGAACTTAACCTTGAAACAGGTACAGCAACCGTACTGGGAGAATTTGCTGACGGAGAAGAGTTTGCCGGATTGTATATACCTGAGAAACCTAAGTCAGACAAAGTGCCGGCTGAAGCCCAGAACACGGCTTTGAATTTTGAAGGCGACGCGCTGACTGGCAACATCAGTTTCAGCATTCCTGACAAGACTTACGGCGGAGAGGCTCTTTCGGGCAATGTGAACTATACTGTTAAAGTGAACGACGCAGAGGCTGCCAAGGGCACTGCCGCTCCCGGAGCTACAGTCAAAGAGGACATTACTGCCGTGGCAGGACTAAACAAATTTGACATCGTGCTGAGCAATGATGAAGGCGAAAGCCCGATGACACGCATACGCAAATGGATAGGACCTGACTCACCGAAGGCCATAACCGACCTTAACGTAAAGATTGACAACTTTGTGTCTACCGTTACATGGACTGCCCCGACTGAAGGCCTAAACGAAGGATATGTGAATCCTGACGAAATAGAATATACTATTGTACGCAATCCGGGCAACATAACCGTGGCAGAGAACCATAAGGGCAACACATTCACGGAAACAATACCTGAAGCTGACTTCACAGGATACACCTATACCGTAACTCCTTCGTATAAAGGACTTACAGGCGAGTCAAAGACTTCAGACCTCGTATTGTTCGGCAACAGTTTCGCAGTGCCCTATCACGAAGACTTCAGCGACTCATCTCACTTTGAATACTTCAAGACTTACGACAATAACAATGACGACTGGACATGGACCAGAATTGAGGAAGAAAACAACAATCAGATGCGCTTTATCTATACAAAAGACGGCGACGACTGGCTCGTGTCTCCTGCCATTGCACTCAAAGGCGACCGCAACTACAAGCTGTCTGTCAACATTGAGCGTCTGAACAGAAAGTGCAAGCCGTATCTTGAGGGCAACCTCGACATATATGCCGGCACAGGCGACGACTACACAAAGTATAAGAAGATTGATATGGACTCTGTAAGCGTTGACACAGATACGTGGATAACTCTTATTCAGGGCATAATAACGCCTGAGGGCGACGGCGACTACCACATTGCATTCTATGCAGGAGGACCTGAGGATGCATTCTATCTCGGACTTACCGACTTCGGAATCGTAGAGAACCACATGCTTGCCGCACCGGCAGAAGTTACCGGCCTTAGCATCAAAGCCGGCGAGAAAGGCGCACTAAAGTCAGACATCACATTCAAGGCTCCGCAGACAACCATCGAGGGCAAGACTCTTGCTGCCATTGAAGGCATTGATGTCTACAGAGACGACAAACTGGTGAAGACACTTACGGCACAGCCGGGCGAGAACATAAGCTACGTGGACGAAGACGGCATGACAGCCGGATTCCACACATACAAGATTGTTCCGCGCAACGACAAGGGCGAAGGCACAGAGGCTTACGACACACTCTACGTAGGCACCGACATTGCCGAGGCTCCTGCAAACGTCAAGGCAAGAGTCGACCTCAACGAAATGACACTGACATGGGACATTCCTGAAAACGGAGTTAACGGCGGATATATCGACCCTGAGGCTATAACTTACGACATAATTGATTCTGACGGCAACGAGATTGCCACAGGAGTTAAGGACAACACCTACAAATTCAGCGTTGACCAGAGCGGCAGTCAGCATGCGGTTCAGTATGGCGTGACACCTGTAAGCGCAGGCGGAAAGGGACAAAACAGTGCATCCAACATAATAATCCTTGGCGAGGAATACACACTGCCGTTCCAGGAGAACTTTGCAGAAGGATTTGCAGCCTACAACATGTGGTGGACACTGAGCAACAGCAACGCCGACTATGAATCGTACATCATTGACGAAATATCTTCTGACAACGACGGCTACTGCATGATGACCGACATATGGGAGGCTACAGAGGTAATGGTGAACACAGGCAAGATTTCTCTCGAAGGCAGCAACAGTCCTGAACTGAAATTCAACTACTACACAGACAACAGCATGTCACTGACCATAGAGGCCGAGACAAACACTGGCGAGATTGTGACACTGAAGACCATCAGCACCACAGCCTCAGAAGAATTTACCGTGGAGACAGTGTCGCTTAACGATGTAAAAGACGCATCTTACGTTGTGATACGTTTCCATGCGACAGACATTCCTGAATATACATCGCTCGCGCTCGACGACATCAGCGTGAAAGACTCTGAAGGAACAGGCGTAAGCGTCACTACAGCCGACGAAGACAGCATCAAAGAGATATACTCTGTAGACGGCAAGAAACTCTCAACAGAACACTCTATGAAGAAAGGTCTGTATATAATCAAAAAAGGCAACAAAGTAGAAAAGATAACTGTTAAGTAATTATGAAACGCTTTTTCTTATTTATTTTAGCACATATTATTATCGCTTCTTATGGTTGGGCACAAAGCCCAACCGTAAGTTACGGCTACTGTGACGGCAACATCAGCAACACACGCGACTTTGCCGTAAGCGGAAACGCAGACATATCTGCAGCAATACTTATTCCAGGCAACGTACTGGACGGATATGCCGGCAACAGCATCGAAACCATACGCGTGGGAATAAAGAGCAAGATTAACATCGACGAGATTACCGTATGGGTGCGCTCATCGCTCGACGGCGAGAACATCGTGTCGCAGACCATCAACCGCGAAACAACGCAGACCGTGGCCAACGGCTGGAACGAGATTAAACTCGACACTCCGTATGAAATAAAGAAGGGCGCTGGCGACATTTATGTAGGCTACACGTTCAGCCAGCGCAACATGAGCTACGGCATATCGGCTATAACCGACATACCTAAATCGCTCTACGTAAACAACGACGGCACATGGACCGACCACAGCACTGAAGGAAGCCTAAGCGTTGAAGCCGTGATAGGCGGAGGCAACGTGCCGGCTTACGAGATGGCACCATACTTCGGTTCTGCACCTGAATTTATCACATCGGGCAACAATGTTTCTGTGGTTGCCATGATGCACAACTACGGCACGTCGAACATAAATTCATACAATATAAACTGCAAGATTGAAGGCGAAGACGAGGTGTACACATTCCCCGTGAACGAGCCTCTTAACTCGGGCGCAAGCCATCAGCAGACCATAAGGTTCACTCCTGAACTGAAACACGACCTGGGCGACCACCGCACCATACTTGTATATGCGGACAATCTCGACGGCAACACCGACGCCGTGAACGGCAACGACACACTGAGACTGCCGGTAAGCGTGGTGAGCAATGTCTACAGCCGCCGCGTGTTCCTTGAGGAGTTTACCGGACAGCTCTGCGGCAACTGCCCCCGCGTGGCAGGCTTCGTACACAACATTCTCGGCAAGGAAGACTTTGCCGGCCGCCTCATCGTTGCATGTCATCATGCAGGCTACGGCAAGGACACTTTCACGTCAGAGGCTGACGAAGAATATCTCGTGTTCTACGGCTCGGGAGGCACCTATGCTCCGGCTGCAATGATAGACAGAACCGAGCAGACCGACGGCGTGCCGGCATTCCTGCCCGAATCACAAGAGTCGCTCGAAGAGCTTATCCTCAACCGCCTCTCTGTTCCTGCCTTCTATGACCTGTCGCTGAACGTCAGCAAGACCGGAAACACCGTTACCGTTGACGTTGACATGGAGCGTCTGTCTAACGAAGACAACGACCTGCGCTATATCAACGTATACCTGATGGAGGACGGCATTATAGGATATCAGAGCGGAACGGCAGACGAATATAACTATGAGCACAATCACGTTGTACGTGCATACAGCTCTATTTGGGGCGAGCCTATAGCCTGGGACGGAACAAAGGCCGCATACAGCTATACTTTCGACCTTAACGAGAAATGGAACCAGGACAACATGCACGTGATAGCATATATCTCTAACTATAATCCTGACAACATCAACGCATGCACAATTGAGAACGCTGCCGAAATCAACCTCGACGGAACAACAGGCATCAAGGCTGCCATCGGCGAAAAGGCTGCCGAAGGCGACGGAGCTACATACAACCTTGCCGGACAGCGCGTAGGCAAGTCATGGCGCGGCATCGTGATACGCAACGGAAAGAAATACATGGCAAGATAGTCTGTACTGATTTTCCACACGGCAACATTATAGGGATAAGGCCTTTTATGATTTTAAAATCATTTACATAGTCATAATACTTAAGTTTTCTTACAGCATAAAATAAATAATCAAGGCCTTATCCCTACTGTATATTTAGCACAGACCGGGAGTTATTGTTCAGCCCGTTTTCTTGCTTTATATTGAGCTGATTTTCTTTAAATATTTAGCAGACATGGCTGACAATGTAAAGAAAAGCGGACAAAAAGCACAAATATAAAGCTATATACGGCCTAATGACCGGTCTGGGTTTATCATGGTCGCCAACACTCTTGTTGTGTCCTGACAAACAGAAAACTTTTTGATTTTGACGCTCTCAGAATGCCCGTGTTCTCCGCAACATCGAGGTTTGGACTAAAAAATGCACAAAATGCAGCTTTCAAGTTAAACTATTGACATACAGCATGTTATGTGTTTTCATAAAGAGAAACACATTTGTTAAAAAACATAACAGGCACGTTTACCACTCGAAAACGGCCCGTTTACCATCCGAAAGCATGCCTTTCACAATGCAAAAGCAATGGTTTTATGATGTAAAAATCATGATTTTGGCACAAAATCGGGCATCAAGCATAAACGAAAGTTAAAAGAACAGAACACATATAGGCCATTCTTTAACGTTTGTTATACATCGGATTTCTATTTTACAGAAAACTCTATACACGCAGAGTGTAAACATTTTTCAGTTTAGAACAAATCTGACATCAGACCACACATAGCTTTATTTATTTTGTGCATGCAATGACAAAGCCACACACCGGGTGAGCCCGCGGCTTTACTATAACAGGTGCAGGAAAACAAAAAACCATGTATTGCGCTCCTGTAAAGCACAATACATGGTTATGTATCAAGGTGAAAAATACGATGAAATCGGCTATTTCACGAACTCGACACTGCCTGGAATCTTCTGCCATTTGCCTCTTACGGCAAACTTCAGCGTACTTCCGCCCTTCTTGGTGTACGAGTAGGTGCCGTCAGAGTTGCGCTTTATCACGGCCGTGAAGTCCTCGCTGCCGTAGTCGTTGATCACTTCTATCTCGGCCTCATTCTTGCTTTTAATCTGCGACGAAACGATAATCCACTTGCCCGTGCTCTGCTTAGAGGCGATGAATCCGTCCACTTTGCCCAACACGGCCTGCCCCGGCACGTCAACGTTCTTGTCGTATAGATTCATCGTTATGTATATTTTATATTCGTCGTTGTGCAGGGTAACGTTGAATGTTGAGTCGGTCTGCGCCGGCAACAGCAGCGGAACGAGGCTCACGAAGAGCGCAAAAATAAGTTTTTTCATAAGCTAAAATATTGTTTCTGCAAATTTAATCAGTTACGGCCAAACTCTTCTCTCAAAACATCTAAAAAACATTATAGGCGCAAATTATTTTCGTCTGCGCGGCATTTATGGTCATAACAGGCGCACGACAGACGCATCACGGATGCGATGAAACGGCGATTTTTCTGTCTGAAGGCCTATTATCTCCGCCACAATGCGCAATAGTAACAATAAGGCTTGTATCTCCCATAGACCACGAAAAGGCCCTGACCAGGCCTCGCAGGCATAAGACATAAAAAAAGCGCGCCGCTTTTGCGGCGCGCCATAGCTAAATCATATGAAAGACAAATCCGTTATCACAACGGTATTTTATATTTACGCAGAGAGCATTACTCTACGTTCATTTCCTTGAGCAGACGGTCAGCGTGGCCCCACTTGTCCATCATGAAGATGACATAGCGGATGTCAACACCGATGCAGCGTGCCAGGTTCTTCTCGAAGTAGATGTCGCTTGACAGGCTGTCCCAGTTGCCGTCGAAGGCCAGACCGATGAGTTCGCCCTTGCCGTTGAACATAGGCGAGCCACTGTTACCGCCGGTTATGTCGTTGTTTGTCAGGAAGCAGAGCTGCATCTTGCCCGTTGTCTTGTCCTGATACTTGCCGAAGTCCTTGGCTGAAAGGAGTTCA
>UMES01038808.1_pt1 | contig 17030 bp, 10 predicted proteins | sample 1964791 | NCBI WGS metagenome assembly UMES01 (sample SAMEA4836024, study PRJEB28245) | human gut metagenome | biome: gut microbiome; material: fecal sample | place: Denmark | collected 2008
TCGGCGCAGACGTTCATGCCCACGTGCTTCATGCAGACCAGGGCCCGCTTGCCGACGAACGACATGCCGAGGGCCGCTTCCAGTGCGGTCTTTTCGTTGGCCGACCAGTTGCAGTGGATGCCGCGCTCGCGCGTTAGGGGGTGCATCTGGATAAATTCCGTGATCTCCGTAGAGGGGGTTCCGGGGTAAGCGTACACGCCCGAAAGACCGGCGTTGAGGGCTCCCCATGCGATAGCCTCGTCGCCGAGTAATAATTCTTTCTTTATCATGGTGTCTGTTTTAGGTTCATTGCTGTTTTGAGTTCCGTTTCCCGCCTCGTATAACCGAACGGGCTTGGTGGTTATATCCTCGGCTCTACGAAACAGTTCGTTTTTACGCCGTTGTTTTCCGCTTTGGCAGAGTTCGAACACCTCCGATTCTGCGCTCGGTTTATCGAAAGCGTTGATTTTCTTTCGACTATTTTTCGCCTCGGCAATCGAAACGAAGGTTTCATTGCGCTCGGCTTAAGGAAGCAACTTAGGTTTCTGACAAATTTAGCGTTTTTTTTTGAAATATCTACTGTGACGGTGGTTTTTATTCCGGATTTTCGGTAATACGGCAAAATTGATGACGATTCGGAAGTAAAAGGTCCGAGCTCTGTTTTTTGCTTTCGCCGGATGAAGCGTGGGAAAAAAGCCCCCTTCGAAAAGGGGGCTTGATGAAGATTCCGGGAGAACCGGTTGCCGGTCGAATCGTGGGTTTGAGATGCGATCGGACCTTCGGTTGCCGGGGTTGTTTATTGCACATCGACGAACGGTCCGCAATAATAACCGTTCATTTCGTTGGTCGCTTCATAGAAGGCCAGCGCGATCTTTTGCTTTGCGGTGGCTCCGTGGATGGTACTCTTGGTGTTGTCACCCTGGTTGTCGTAGGTTTTGCCTGCATATGCGATGGACAGTATTCGTCCGGCATCCTTTTCGTTGGCAAAGGAAACGAGCAGACCGTCCAGTGCCTGCGGTGCGGCTTTGATGGTTACTACGCCCTCCGCCTGCCGGATTTGCTCCAAATCGGTCAGACCGGCCTGGGGTGCCAGATAGATCGTGTAGTAATCGTCGCTGCGGCGGTCGATGACGGCGGATTGGAGTTCGACCGGGTCGTTCGTTCCGACCGTATAACTGTTGCCGGAGTAGTAGGAGTATAGTTCGAACGCCCCGTCCGCATACCCTTCGAGGTGCATATCATGAACCTGCAGATCGAACGAGATTCGGTAGTTGTCTTGCAGGGCGTATTTGTAGAGGGTGATGGTGCCCGTCGCGCCTTGAAGGTCCGTATTGGTGACGGTAACCGACTTTTGTTGGGCAGGATCGACGATTTCGAGTTCGAACAGCTTGTCGATCCGGGTGATGTCGATCGGAGTTTTAGCCGTCGCCAGGGCGTTGTCGAAGCGGATTCGAACGTAGTATTCATCCACCTGGTCGATCAGCGCTCCCATGACGGGGCTGGCCGGCGAGAGATGGATTTCGGAAATCGTTTCCTCTTCGAGCGGTTGGTAATAGGCGCTTCCGAGCGGAGTTTTCAGGTCGTTGAGGCTGATGAAGCTGGTCCGCTCGGCGTCCTGCTGGTCGTAGGTGCAGGTACCGTAGATGCGGAGTTTCTTGCCGGTTGCGGCCGAGGTCATTTCGGCATATCCTTCGATCTTGTCCCCGTCGCGGGTGACGATGAAGCCGCCGTCGGTGATTAATGAATGGTAGTCGATGGTCACCATCGAAATATCCGATGCGATGGGGTGTTGGAACGACATGGAGTTGAGCAGCGAATACCGTTCGGACGCACTCTTCATGTTGATCGATTTATTTAGCTGGTTCGGCGTGAAGCTGAGGGATATGTAATCGTTTTTTCCGCCGTTGCCATAGAGCATGTCCTGGTAGTTGTCGTATCCTTCGAGCGGGGAGATGAAGAACCAGAGCCGATCGGTTTCCTTGTAGAAGAAGACCGATTTGGCGGCGATCCGCTGGTCGCCGTATTCGATGAACGGCTCCTCTCCGGAAGGTACTTCGAGTCCGGGATCCTGCGTGTCGAGCGTTCGGAATTTGTATTCGGTAGAAGTGAGTTCCAGACCGCCTTGTGTAAAACCTGTTGCCACGATCGTATAGTCGCTCGACGGAAGCAGACTGTTGTATGTGAAGGTTTTGGTTTCGGCCGGATCCTGAACGGTCGCTTGAGGCGTTACCGTCGCGGATTTGATCGTATAGGTATAAACATCTACATTTTTCGGCGTGATGGTGAAAGTTACGGTATTGGCTTCGGCCTTGACGTCGGAAATGGTGAGCGTGGCGCTTTCTCCGGGAGGCGGGGGCGTCGTTTCGTCGTCTTTACAACTCTGGAAAGTTCCCAATAGCAGGATGCAACACAGTAAATGGAAGGTTGCTTTACTCAAAGATTTCATAGTCGGATTATTTTAGGGTTGTTTTTTTGATAATTTATGTGCTCGATGTTCCGGTTGTGCCTTTGCCGCTGAAAGCGACGTGTTCCAACCGGCTCTCCCTTCGTCACGGGGACCCCGTGCAGCGAGGTTTCGGACAGGTTGGGAGTTCTGCGTGTTTGTTTATTTGATTGCTTTTTATTTGGCGCTCGTGGTCAATAATTCCGAAGTGACCGGAGCCGACATTTTCCCGTTGTTATCGACCGGGATGAGGACCAGATAGCTTTCTGCGAAATAGTAGTCGGTGGAGAACGTCGTGTCTTCGGTGGCGGCACGGTATTTTACGCCGTTTTGTTTGCAGATCGTTTCACCGAGATTGGCTGCTGCATCGTAGGCTGTTTTTTCGATCATTGCGTAATAGTAACCTGCGCAATCGGCTCCGGGGGTTACGGTTACCGAGGCATAGAAAGATACGCCGTAATTGTCCGTGATCGAATTTACCGCGATGGTCGCCGTCGCAGAGCCGGTAGCTTCGTAGCCGAGGGTTTCGAACTCGACCACCGTCGGAACGCCGTATCTGTCTTCGTTGTCGGCTTCGGGCAGGGCGATCAGTACGTATTGCGTATCGTATGCCAAACGGGATCCGTTGATGTCGTTGTCGCTGTATAGCGTTATCGGATAACCACTCTCTTTGCCGATCAACTCTCGTTGAACGTATGTATCCGCATTGCCGCCGTATTTGCGGTCGAAATCGGCTTTGGTGATGAAGTTGTAATAAGCTTTTTCGAAGCCGTTCCGTTTGACGGAGAAAGTCGCTGAGGTGAACGATGCGGTCTTCAGGGCAATATCGACCGTGAGCGACGTATCGTAGTCGGTGCCTGCGGCTTCCGTGTGGAACTCCTTGTATTGCAGGGGACCCAACTTGCCTTCGGCATCGTATGCGAACGAGAAGAAGTAATATTCGCTGCCCGGCGAAAGCCGGTCTGTTTTCCAGGTGCCTTGGAAGTCGGCCGTGATGTCGTAGTCATAGGTCTTCGCATCCAGTCCGGCCTGGACGAATTGTTCCGGGGTGCCTGCGGCTTCGACGTCGGACTTGGTCGCATAGCCGGCATAGTAGGAAACGACGCCGTCCTGTTTTGTCAGGGCGATCTCCAACTCTTTGCCCGCAACCTGCGGTTCGCCCAGCGTGACAGCGGCCTGTCCTGCTCCGAGTTCGTCGCGGGCGGGGATCGTCAGCGGAATTTCGATGATTTCGCCGTAGTCTTCACAGACGACATCGACCCCTTGCCGGACAACGGGAGCGGCGTAGAGAAGGACTTGCTGCGACCGGGTCGAAAGCAGGGTTTTGTTCCACTCTTCGAACGAGGCGGTTTTGAGGCCCGCTGTCAGTGAGGCGACTTCGAGGTAATGGATGAACTGCTCCCGGGAATCGACCTTGAAATGCTCTTCGAAATCGGCGCTGGATTCCGTAAGGTCCGGGTCGAAAATTTTCAGGAAATAGAGCGGGAATTTGCCGGTGTCCACGTCGGCCTTGAGATAGATTCCGTGTGCGGTCGCCACGGCGTCGATCCGTGCGAATGCGGTATAGGCGGGGGTCGTGAACGAATGCGTGGCGGGTTCGGACGGTTCGTCTTTGCCGTTATAGGCTACGACTGTCAATACGTAGTCGGTTTCCGCCTGGAGGCTGCCGACCAGGAAGGTCGATTGCTGTGGCTTTTCGACGACGGTCATTTCGGCTGTTCCGTCGGGGACATCGACCTTGTAGGCGATCCGGACCGCATTGTCGAGTTTCAGGGTGAAGCGGATCGAACTGTGGGTCGTAGCGACCTCTTCGATCGAAACGACGGCGGGGCCGGTCGGAAGGGCTTCGGTTTTGAATGCGTGGGTGACGGGATCGGCGGCCTGCCCGTTTTCGTCATATGCGACGGCGGTGATTTGATAGTCGGTCGCCGCCTCCAGGTTGTCGGTTGTATAGGTGCCGCCTTCGGAGCCGTTTACGAACGTAAGTTCGGCCGTTCCGTCGGGAACATCGACCTTGTAGCCGAAGCGGGCTGCATTGGCGGTTTTCAGGGTAAAGGTTACCGAATTATAGGTGGCTTTCACCTCTTCGATGGAGATGGTTGCCTTGTCGGGATCCGGCGTGGTCGGTTTTTCGGGGGTCGTGAATGTTGCGGTGGCCGGATTCGAAGGGCGCTGGTCGGCGTTATAGGCGATCGCCGTCAGCTTATAAGAGGTTTCGGGGGTCAGGTCGGTTATTTCGACCGTTTTTTCTTCGGAGCTTTCTATCGAAACGAAATCGGCGTCATCCCCCCCCCTCGATCTCGATCTTGTAAGCCATCGAGATAGCATTGGTCGGAATTAATCGAAAAGAAACGTTGTCTGCTTCCGGGGAGAGCTCTGCGATTTCGATGGTTGCAGGAGGAGCTTCCGTCGAAGTGTTGTCATCGCTGCACGCAGCGAGTACGGTGAGTAAAGTTAATCCAGTTAGGAGAAACTTCAGTTGGGCGAAATTCAACATAACATGATTTTTAAGTTAGTAAAAGAGGAGCGCACTATTACAAATATAATAAAAAGAATTGATTTTGCAAATTTTACCGATTTGTTAAATTGTATATTTTAATATTTGAATTGTAAAATCTGTGGTCTATTCGTAAAATTTTATAAATTCGAAAAGAAGGCGAGTTCGATTTTTTTCGGGATTGTGTATTTAGATCGATTGAACCCGGAATCGCATTGTGCTTGTTGAGTAAGTACCTTGGATTGCATAAAATAAATGGCAGGAAGGGTGAGGGGGCACATTGTCGAGTTGCCGTTGGAGAGGGGCTTCGTGCTTCTTTTGGGAAGAATTTGGATGTTTTGGCGATTCGTTTTCAGGTGCTTTTCGCTGACGGGAATCTCAAAGTTGTTGCTATGATCGGGCGTCGGTACGGACGGATTCCGTATGGATTTTATGGGAGGACGGAAATTTTCCCGGGTGTAAGTCGGCGGGAGTACAAGGCGGAGAAAGAGAGAATCGGCAACTGCGCTATGGTCGTGCAGCCGAAAACAAAAAGCGACCTGTCGAAAAACAGGTCGCTGCATTATTTTGTGACGCCGACAGGACTCAAACCTGTAACCTTCTGATCCGTAGTCAGATGCTCTATTCAATTAAGCTACGGCGCCGAATTGCGAATGCAAATGTAGGGCAATGTTGATTAACAGATAGTTACGGTAGTGAATTTTGTCGATTAATTTCTCTTTTTCGTGCTGTTGCTCGGCGCGGTTTACACGTTGGTTTACACAATAGGGCAAATTCAATGCTGGTTAAACAATAGGTGAATTAATTGATTATTTGATAAATAGAAAAAGTGACAAACTCTGTTGAAAGGGCAATTATATAGCCCCTCGTTTTTAGTCTGTCACTTGTCGTTGTCAAAGGAAAACCACATTTTTTCGGCCTGCCCTTAACCTTTTAAGATATATAGTATATATAACTCCATTTTTTGTGGAGTAATATTCTTTACCTCTAATACGTGCGTCTGTTCCATACTACCGTACGGTTCCTGCCGCTACTTTGCAAACTGCATCAGATAGTTTTCGCAGAATCCCGCTAACGGGAATTTCACCATCTCGTCCCGTCCATCGGGTGTGACGTATTGGAATAGAATTGTATCGGCTTTCACGTGGTAGTCGAACAAATTCACCTTTTCGCCCGTTCCCTCGATTTGTGCCTCGTTAGCCGTCATTGTGCCGATTATCCCGTCCATATCTTCGAGCTCGCATTTTCATCCGAATATGTATTGTCGGTTCTTTGTAAGGATAATTTCGACGGGCTTTGTTATGTCTGCCATATTAGGGGCAAACAAGTAGATAAATGTTTCGGGAAATATTTCGTCTTTGGGTTTTCCTACAAGCAGGACTATTCCCTCTGTTTGGCTCCATTTAACCGCCTTTTGGATTATCTGTTTATCCTCTCATGCTTTGGTCATTCATTCTGTTTTCGGTTGTTTGTATCTGTTCATTTTAGCTAAAATTTAATTGTTGTTTATCTTTATAAAGATAAGATTATTAGTGAAATAAACAAAACGAAAAAGTGACAAACTCTGCAAAAGGGTCTTATAAATTAACCTTTTCACAAAGTCTGTCACTTTTAGAAACCTTTGTTATTTTGTTGCTTCAAGGCAAGCAATCAGAAATTTATTCGCATTTATGAAGTTATCCTTTTGCATCGGCAATGATGCGATGGCTTTTTCTCCATGAAATAGATTGTTACGGTATCTGTAAATAATCATGATGATGGCTTTAATAATATCACATGAATTATTGGTTAGCCCTAATAAAACACGCTGAATAGAGGTCGTATCATCATTATTTCTCAATCGCAATCTCATGAATCGCTCGTTTGTAGAACCGTTCGTTATATATCTCCTTTGTAAGTATTGTAGTGTTTGATTGAAAATATCGGAAGTTAAATGTATGTTCTGAATATTGCGCTTATTTCTTCCAAAATTACATTTAAACCATTTCGCTTCAAATAAATTCCATAATATTAAAAAGTTCCGCACCTCCACATATTCTTCTGTATCGAGAGAAATGTGCAAATAATTGTCAATCCATTGTGATATTTCAGACGTATTTTTACTTTTATTTTCCATAATGCCGAAACGCTTTTATTCATCTAATCCTGTAATGCTTGCAAAGTTGTTCCAGCCACTTTTTGCTTTATAGGCATCGGCACAACCCGAAGGTACTTTCAGTACCGAATAAGGATTTATGCCGCTAAAAGCATCTCTTCCGCAAGTCGGCGGCGTCTCTGTGCCGATCTTGAATAATCGCAGTTCAGAATCCCCATCAAAAGCACTCTCTCCGATTGTCTTAACCTGCGTACAGGCAGACATATCGACGGTCATTAGATTCTTTAATTGGCCAAAGGCGCCATAATAAGAAGAACCACCACCCCCGATAGTTTTCAACTGAGAACCTTTCTCAAAAGTTACTGTTGCTAAAGAGGAACAACCCTTGAACGCTGCCGCTTCGATCGTTTCTACGCTGGCAGGAATCTCAATGGAGGTTAATGCCGTGCAGTCCGCGAAAGTACCAGAAGAAGGATAACCTCCCTCGATAGTTTTCAACTGAGAACCGTTTTCAAAAGTTACTGTAGCCAATGAAGAACAGCCTTTGAATGCTGACGCTTTGATCGTCTCTACACTTGCAGGAATCTCAATGGAGGTTAATGCAGTACAATCCGAGAAAGCGCCATAATAAGAAGAACCACCACCGATAGTTTTCAACTGAGAACCGTTCTCAAAAGTTACTGTTGCTAAAGAGGAACAACCCTTGAATGCTGCCGCTTCGATCGTTTCTACGCTGGCAGGAATCTCAATGGAGGTTAATGCAGTACAATACGAGAAAGCGCCATAATAAGAAGAACCACCACCGATAGTTTTCAACTGAGAACCGTTCTCAAAAGTTACTGTTGCTAAAGAGGAACAACCCCAAAACACAGCAGTTCCAATTGTTTCTACGTTGGCAGGAATATCTATCGAAATCAAAGATGCACACTGTTCAAATGCAGAATTACCGATAGTTGTTGCATTTGCAGGGATTACAACGGTTTTCAACTTACTTTGATAAAACATTTCTTCCCCAATCGTTATTAATGTATTTGGGAGAATCAGATTCTCAACATTTGTAGACTTATAAAATGCTTGTATTGGTAATGCTGTAATATTTACCTCTGCAATATCGAGGTTTTTCAGATTGGGCATCATGCGATAGATAAACAGAAAATCAACATCGTTCAGCACGCCTGTAATCTTCAACGATTCGATATTGGCATAATCATAACCCGCCAATTCATTTTCCAGTTCACCTTTCGTTTCGACATGAACCTCGGTACACGTTCCCAATTGTCGAAAGATTATTGTTTGCAATATCTTGCCTTGTTCATCTTTCAATGCTACCGTCGTATAGCGTTGCATCCCCTCGTTAGCAGTTACCTCAAAAACAATCGTATCTTCCCGTAAGGCTCGTGTTTCGGGAGCCAGCGATAGCCACGACTGGGCATCTTCAGGAATCTCTATGGTGTAATCCAAATTCGTTGTCAATTTGATTTCCTGTGTACCCCCAGCAGAAGTAGCATTAATAGAGTTATCTGCTATATTGATTTGCCCCTGCATGCAATTCAGCGACACCATAACGGTACGATAGGAACCGTCATTAGCAAACACAAGGATTTCACTTTCTACAATTGGATTAGGGGCTGTAATCGTAATCGTTCCCTTATCCGTAGAGGTCGCATCTACCTTGACTTTCCATCCATCCTGTGCAATGGCTTTGACAACCGTATTTTTGGTTGCATCCGTAATTGTGTAGGAAATCGTTTTGCTCTCGCCTCCATTGAGAATGGCTATATCCGTCGTATCGAATGCAATTGCAAACTTTGAATTATCGCTTTTAGGAATCGTGATAACAGAATCGTCCTCCAATGTGAAATAGACATTATCATTATCTTCCGTTACACTTTTGAAGATGCCATTCGTTCCGTCCTTGCCATCGACACCATCTTCTCCATCCGTCCCGTCTGCTCCCGTTGCTTGCCCTATATCCGTCCAAGTTTTACCATTATCCATTGAAAGCATCCAGCGACCATTTTCTATTTTCAGTTGTGGTGTAATGCCATCTTTGCCATTGGTTCCATCCTCGCCATCAACTCCGTCCTTGCCGTCTGTTCCTTGTGCCTTTACCTTATTTCCCTTTTCATCGGTCAGCCATTCACCATCAAGTGTCCAATAATAGATGCCGTCCGTGTCTTTCTTCACACCAATAATAGGAGCGTCCTCGCTATTTTTCCCGTTTTTAATTGTAGCAGTAGAACCATCTGAAAAGTGGATAATGTAACCATCGGATATTTGTTCAACTTTGGAAATCGACAAATTATCCTGCAATGCTTCTACAATCTTCTGCAACGATGAAATATTGGTGTTCATCTGTTTGCAGAGTTCCTCCAGTTTGGCCACACGATTTTCGAGGTCATTCAAATCATTGCGCAATGCGCTGTCGTCGTACTTATCGCCACAACCAAATAGCAATAAGCCACACATGAGTAAGGATAATAGTTTTTTCATAAGTAGATGATATTTATAATTTAGTGTGTTTCAATAAATCCAACATTGCCCAAAATAAGTCGCAACGAATATGCCCTCCCATTGTTTGAGTTCCTATTGTGGAATAGTCTTGGAACGTGAAATTCTTGCCCTCTTTCTTAATAAGCCCATGCGCAAAAGCATTTCTAATATGTCGCATTAAATGATGGGCCTTATCATTAATTTTTGTTCTTTTATCTTGATGTGTTGAGAACCAAAAGAGATAAGGTAGTTTTGACCTCTTATTTTTAAGTGCAATATGATTCGTTGCACAAAAGGCGATTAATTTAGTATCATTGAGGTTATAATTCCCGTATTTATTTTTGATATTCAATTCATAATCGCAAACAAAATCATAAAAGGAATTTATTTCCTCTTTGGATAGATTGTTGATATTTATTGTTTTACCCATAAAATGAGTATTACATCCGTATCAACTCCTACTGCGGTGGGTTATAGGCAAAAAGAAAGTGTGGAACTGCAATATCTGATATTCGAGAAGTCGAATAAAGACGAAAATGAAAAAAAGAGCTAAATAAGTGCAAATATAACATCTAATATTCAATACTTTATGTGGTATCATATTCGGGAATGACTTTTTAATTTGTCTTAATTCGTTGCAAGTTTCCTCGGGATATATGGGAACATATTCGGGAATTTATTTACCTTTGCCATGTAATCAAAAAGGTATAGCAAATGAAAATTTCCGTCTATCTGAAAAAATGTTCCGCGACCACTTCAAACATCTGCTTCCGGGTACGGGAGAAGAACGTGGATATCAAAGTGGTTTCACCCATCGTGGTCCATGACAAGTATTGGGATGCCGATACCTTATGTTACAGGCGAACGACTGCCGTGACGGCCATTGAACAGAAGCGGGTGCCCGAACAGATCGCCGCCATCATCGAGAGAGCGGAAAAGACCTTCTCGGAGAAGGCTGACGGCAAATGGATGAAACAGGTCATCGAGGATGTCCTGCATCCCACGCGGGCTTTTGAGCGTGATCACCCGAACCTGCTCCACCGCATCCACGAGTACCTGGAAAAATATGACGGTGCGGAAAGAACCAAGGAGCACATCGTCCGCTTCGAGCGAACGATGACCAGGTATCACGAGTACCGGCGTGAATTATTGAGCGATACAGACTTCACTCTTTTCGTTGAAACTGTCACCCTGGGGCAGATGAACGACTTCAGGGAGTACGTCGCCAACGAGTACTTGCTCCGCCAGGAGTATCCTGACTTTTATATTCCCCGTATGCTCATCAACCACAAGCCCAAGCCTCTCTCCAACACGACCGTCATCAATATCATGAACCTTTTCTGCACGTTCCTGCACTGGTGCAAGAGAATGAAGTATTCCGACAACGAAGTCTATGCTGTCTATGGATGCAAGGAGCCGACCTACGGCGACCCGTTCTACCTCACATCGGAAGAGAGGAATGTCCTGTACGACGCGGACCTGAGCGACTGCCCGAAACTGGCTGTCATCCGGGACATTTTCGTGTTCCACTGCTATGTCGGTTGCCGTGTCGGTGATCTCTACAGGATGACCAAGGAGAACATCAAGGACGGTTTTCTGGAGTATATGCCTCAAAAGACCAAGAAGTGTCAGGCGAAAACCATCAGGGTCCCATTGCATGAAAAGGCAGTCAGAATACTGGAACGCTATAGCGGGAATACCGGCAAGCTGCTTCCCTTCAAGCCCATCAACACTTACAATCTGGGTATACGGGAACTGCTGAAACATTGTGGCATTGACCGCATGGTCACTATTCTTGACACGCACGGCTACAACACCGTACAGAAGCCCTTGTACGAGGTGGCCAGCAGCCACACGGCACGCAAGACCTTTGTAGGTAACCTGTACCGGCAGGTTCCGGACCCCAACCTGATAGCCTCCATGTCAGGCCACGTGGAAGGCAGCAGGGCCTTCCGGCGTTACCGGACGATAGATGATGACATGAAACGAAAACTTGTTGAAATGATAAACTAAGGAGGATATATACATGAAAGTAACAGCATTTATCAGAAAGACATCGGCGAAAAACAACGTGACAGATCTTGCCCGGGTCTATTTCCGTGTCCGGGATATCGGTGGTGTGGACATAAAGGCCGCGAGCGAGCTGTCCATCAACCCGAACCATTGGAGTCCGGAGAGGCAAGGCTACAAACCACGTGTGGCTCTTGTCTCGGAAGAGAAGAAGAACGCTTTCGACAGGGATATCCAGCAAATCACCCACCTGATCACCAGGGAATACAGCCGTGGAGTTGACGGGAACTGGCTCAAGGGGCTGATAGAAGAATACCATCACCCCAACATCAATGCAAGGGGCGGCAACAAGGTAGAGGAATACCTGTTGTCATACCAGATACAAAAATATGTTGACGAGACCCCGCTCGCGTTCGAGAGCCGGAAACATCATCTTGACAATCTCAACAAGGTACTCCGTTACGAGCGTTTCCGCCATGAGGTCATGCACCAGAGGGGCTTCCATCTTTGCATTGACTCCATCACGGCAGATGACATAAGAGATTTCAAATTCTGGTTGCAGGAGGAGCACAAGTATGTTGACATGTATCCCGTGTTTTACCAGAACGAGGTCCGCCGCAATGTCGAGCAGGTACGTTCCGAGAACAGCATGTCAGGAAGCCTGTACCGCATTCGCACCGTCATCAAATGGTGCATCAAACGTGGCCTTACACGAAATAATCCTTTCGACCAGTACCAGATCGCGCAGCCCATGTACGGTGACCCGTTCTACCTGACGCTTGAAGAACGGGACAAGGTGTACTATGCCGACTTAAACGGCATGGGTGCCAACTATCCGGTCTATCGTGACATCTTCATGTTCCAGTGCCTGATCGGTTGCCGTGTCAGTGACTTGAACCGGCTGACCAAGGCGAATATCGTGGACGGTTGCGTGGAGTACATTCCCCAAAAGACCAAGCTGGAACATGCGGGCACGGTACGGGTCCCGCTTAACCAAAAGGCCTTGGATATACTGGAAAGGTACAAAGACCTGGAAGAAGCGCTGCTTCCGAGATTCTCGCATTTCGGCTACAACAAGAAAATAAAGGAGATTCTCAAATACGTGGGAATCGACCGTATGGTCAGGGTGCTCGACCCGAAGACGCGCGAGGATGTGGCAAGACCATTGTACGAGGTGGCCACCACCCACACGGCGAGGAAGACTTTCATCGGGAACCTGTACAAGCAGGTCAAGGACCCGAACCTGATTGCCTCCATGTCCGGGCACTCTGAGGGTAGCCGTGCCTTTGCCCGGTACCGTAAGATAGACGATGAAATGAAGAAGGAGCTGGTAAACCTTCTGGATTGACCGTTTCTATTTTCCATCTATCCTTTTATCCTTTTATATCCACCGATAATGCAATATGAATATGGACGAGCAGAAGTTGACATACGAACAATTCAAGGAGGATATTCTCCAGTGGAAGAACACGCACCGTGAAGAATACAACCGCTTCTCGCGCCTGATGACAAACGGTGACGAGAGGCAGTATCTTGCCATCTGCAAAGCCATATTCAGGCAACTTCCCAGTATCAGGCGGGAATGGGAATTGTCCTGGAACGATGACAGCACGGATGGCCTTGCAAATATAAACATGCAGTTCGCGGAGAACGCGGTACCCGGGCAGATCGTGGAGCTGTACACGAAACAGAGGGAGGAAAACAATCCTCTGCCCGACAACATTCCACCGGTCACATTATGGGGCAGGATAAAGTCCTTTTTTAGCGGCAAATCTTCCAAGCCGGGTGTCACCCTTTCGGCACCGCTCGTGTTGAGCTGGCTGTATTATGGAAAGAGCTTCGAAGCGATGGTTTCCATGATAGAGAAACAGATGAAGAATCCGAAAGCTGACAATGCTGACAGGCTGGGCTGTTCCCTTGTAGTCAAGCAGATAATAAACGTATCCATCAAGAACGGTTTCCGAACCCGGGCAGACTGGGACAGGTATTTTGCCATGAACAACGCCATTGAAAAAGGCCATGTCGGCGAATGGGCCTTGCAGGCCATCACGGCTGACATGGAAACCGATGAAGAAAGCAGGGATACGATTACAACCCGGACCGAAGACAGCGTCAGGGGGCCTGTTGTACAACGCGTGGCCGGAAAGAAAAAAATCCAGGAACGGCCACTCGCCGATTATCTTGATCACGAGAACAAGAAAGTTGTATTACATCATATCCGCGACTTTATTTCCGTCAATACAAGTGCCATTCATCAGGCATTACCGTTCTATGTATTGAAGGAGCTCGGTCTGGTTGCCGGTATGCATACAGCCAAGGAGTACAGCATGGGGCTGACATTGCAGTTCACGGATTTGCCGTCATTGAAAAGCGAGAGCGCCATACGGCAGTCGGTCGGGTTCCTGAGAACGGCAAAACATGTGATCAAGGACGGCAAAGACCAGATGGCACCCCTGATAGAGAGTGACGAGAACCGGGAACTGTTCCAGAAATTGGCACAGGCTATCAGTAATATCCCAGGTACAGGCACGATGGCCATTGCAGAGAAATAAGGCTAATTATAACCTTTTCACGTTGTCACACGGACTTATATTGTCATGACAATTTAAGACAAATCATTATATATCAACCACTTTTAATTTACACATACATTTGCACCGTCAATCCTTTCCCGAGGGCTGGCGGTGCTTCTCTTTTATAAGCCATCGGAAGCGGGGCACCAGGGAACTTTTGAAGATGGTCATCACAAACTTCAAAACTGATATTTATGATTACCATAGAGAGTCTGGTCGAGCAAGGAGCGAACGTGAAACTGGAAGTTACTCCCGCTGACCTTAAAATGTTCGCTGAATCCATCGTGCAGCGTACCATCATGGCGCAACAGGAAGAACAGAGAGCCGCGATACTGCGTGAAGCGGAGGAGACTTATCTCAATACAAAACAGGTCCGTGAGTTGCTGAACGTGTGCGAGGGCACGCTCAACCTGTGGGCGAAACGAGGCTATCTCGTACCGGTCAAGGTCGGTAACAAGAACATGTATGCCAAATCTGATGTACGCCGGGTACAGACAGGCAACAAGTCCGAGAGTGTAACATCCTATTGCAAGAGAAAAAATGTGTGATATGGCAACCGGCAGGCTAGAACTGTGTAACAGAATCCGCATGGAGGCGGAGGATATTGAAAGAACGGGATTCCCGCTGGAGGTCCTGCCCCAGGCCGTGCAGTCTGTCATACTCGATATGGCCACATACGAGAACTACAAGATCGAGTTTATCGCTACGGCCATGTTGTCGGCTGTATCCGCGGCCCTGGGAGGCGCATACCGTATCCGCATCAAAGGAGACTGGCAGAGCAGCGGAGCGTTGTACGTCATTCTGGTAGGCAGACCCGGACTGGGCAAGACCCCACCGCTGGAGGCCGCATATCGCCCGATCCGAAAACGTGACTATGCCCTTTTCAAGGTGTACGAGACAGAAATGGAGGCATGGAAAGCCGCGGGAGAAAACGGGAAGAAACCTGTCCTGAAACGCACTGTAGTCTCGGATTTCACTCCCGAGTCGCTTTTACTGACCCACCACAATAACCCGAGAAGCGTGGTCATTCTGGTGGACGAGATCATGGGCATGTTCAATTCCGCCAACCGTTACACGAACGGGCAGCTCATAGAACAGCTTCTGACTGCATGGAGTGGCGGGGCTTTGGATGTTACCAGGGTAAACTCCCCTGTTCCTGTACACATCGAGCATCCATGCATAAACATCATCGGAACCACGCAAACTAAGCGTGTACACGAGCTTCTGAAAAAAGGTTTCGAGGAAAACGGGCTGCTTGACCGTATCCTGTTCGTGATGCCCAAATCCCCCAAGCTTTCATCCTGGAAAAACCGGGACGACGATGGGGAAAGGACATCCCTCGCTGCAGTCCGTTGGGAGAATATATTGAACAAGGTCCTTGCGTTGGACTATGACACCGAAGCGGAAGAAAAAATACCCCACGTGCTGTCCATGGACAGGGAGGCCAGGGAATACTTCTTCTCCTGGTGGAACAGGAAGGTGGAGCGTATCAACCGGATAGAGGATGATGCCGAGGTGGACAGCCGGGAAATGAAACATCCGGCCCATGTAGCCCGTCTGGCATTGATAATTCAGGTTTTGCGCCACGCGTCCGGTGAAAGTCACCTGCAGTTTATAGATGTATCATCGGTGAAAGCCGCCATACGGCTGAACGACTATTTTGAGGAATCATACATGCGTATCCGTTCTTTCGTGGCGAATGACACCTGTGAAGATCCTCCAAAGATGTTACTGTCGATGTTACCTGATACCTTTGATACAAAAACAGCAATAACCGTTGGAAAGGAACGGCAGTGCGTCAGTGAGCGAACTGTCATGAATTACCTGAAGGAGTTATGCCGCAGCAGGCTTCTCCGGAAATCAAAAGCCGGGCATTACGAGAAAATCATGTATGATAAATCTGACAAATCCAATGAAAGCAATAATGAATCATCCCCACGAAACTGCAACGGATGATCTCTTGTTGCAGCCTGCAGTCTTTGCAGTTTTGCAGTTTCGAGGACTGAAAAGGGGAAATTCCTGCAGGACTGCAAGAACTGCAAACTGCAAATGGTGGTATTCATTTGCAGAAACACATAACCGACAACATTATGAACGAATATAGATTCCATCTACAGAAATACAAACCGGGCAGCAAGACCGTCTGTCCGGGGTGCGGAAGGAAGTCCTGCTTTACCCGTTATATCGACGAGGTGGGAGAGATTTCTTTCCCAGGGTACGTGGGTAAATGTGACCACATCAACAGTTGTGGCTATCACTATTCCCCGAAAGAATACTTCCGGGACAATCCGTCAGCAAGGGAAACATCGGCTGGCCATAAAATGAACAGCAGAGCATTTACGGCAGTAAGGTATGCTACCAAACAACCGCCAACAGAACAAGAACCGGAGATTTCTTATCTTCCCTATGATTGGGTGGAGCAATCCATGCGCGGGTACGGCATCAACCCTTTGTACCGTTACTTCACCAAAGTGGCGGGAAAGGAGGAAGCCGGCAGGTTGTTCCATGTTTACAAAGTCGGCACGTCAAGGATGTGGAACGGTTCGACCGTGTTTTGGCAGATAGATGTCAGGGGTAACGTGCGTGCAGGCAAGATTATGGGCTACGATGCCGTAACCGGGCACCGGATTAAAGAACCTTTCAATCAAGTCAACTGGGTCCATTCTGTAAGAAAAGTGCCGGACTTCCACATGAAGCAGTGCCTGTTCGGTGAGCATCTGCTTTCGGACACTTCCGCTGCCATGTCAGCCAAGCCTGTAGCCATTGTCGAAAGCGAGAAGACGGCACTGGTTGCCGCCATGTTCATCCCTGATTTTGTATGGCTTGCCACCGGGGGAATGCACGGCTGTTTCAACAGTGAGGCCATGCAGGTGTTGAAAGAACGCGAAGTGATTCTTTTCCCAGATCTCAAGGCAACCGAAGAATGGCGGCAACGGCTGC
>UMES01003827.1_pt1 | contig 16924 bp, 13 predicted proteins | sample 1964791 | NCBI WGS metagenome assembly UMES01 (sample SAMEA4836024, study PRJEB28245) | human gut metagenome | biome: gut microbiome; material: fecal sample | place: Denmark | collected 2008
CAGCAATGTCAGTGATTTCACCTTGCGTCGCATCACAGATCCACGGGACGTCAGCTCCCAGCGTTTCCGCGCCACCTGTTTCCTTCCATAGTTCATAGATTCCCTCCAAGTAAACTCCTTATTCGCAAATCTTATATTGCTTATCTTACCATTAATAGGATATACTTGTCTAGTACAGCTAATTTTTGACCCAGTTCACTCGTACAGATTCTGGTTGGCACAGACATGCTTGCATGTCTGGGATAACCAGAACCTGCACGAAGGGAGCGCCATTTTATGAGCAAAAGTAGTAGCGTAGCTACGGAGCAGCCCGGCACGGGCGTTTTGCGAATAGCGCGGGTGAACTGAAAAAAATTCATACGAAAGAAAGGATACCCACACCATGAGTTATAAAGTGCTTTATCAGGCTGGTCAGGGCGAAATCGAAGAAAAGAAATCCCGTTTCATCGCACACACACTCCCTGTCACTTCTGAAGAAGAAGCAGTCGCCTTTTTAAATAAGATAAAAAAAGAATACTGGGATGCCAGACACAACTGCCATGCATATACAATAGGAAAAAACAATGAATGCACCCGTTGCAGTGATGACGGAGAGCCCTCCGGTACTGCCGGACGCCCAATGTTGGATGTACTGCTCAGAGAAGGCATCCATAACTGTATCGTCGTTGTCACCCGCTATTTTGGTGGAACACTGCTCGGTACCGGCGGACTGGTCCGTGCTTATCAGGCAGCTACGCAGGCTGGTCTGACAGCAAGTACCATCATCGAAAAACAATTTGGGCATAAACTTCACATCACTACCGACTATAACGGAATTGGAAAACTCCAGTATCTGGTTGCACAAAATCAGATTTATACGCTGGATACACAATATACAGACAATGTTACTCTGGATTTAATGGTTCCGGAGGAAAAATTTACCGATTTCTGTGTCAAAGTCACAGAAGCAACCAGCGGACGCGCCAGTATGGTTTCTGAAGATTTGCAAGAGTTTGGCATTGTTGACGGAGAAATTATTTTTTAACTCTTTTTTATCTTTCATTTTGTCTTTATTTTGCAGTTGTCAGATTTTAATTTGAAAATCACCAAAAATTCAAACGCTGTTTTTGCAAAAAAGGGGTTGCATTCTTGTGATTCTTGCCCTATAATAACACTTGTCGACAGGCAGTAAGGAAAACAACTTACAGAAACACCTGCAAGACAAGTTAATGGCCCATCGCCAAATGGTAAGGCAACGGACTCTGACTCCGTCATTTCAAGGTTCGAATCCTTGTGGGCCAGTTCAGAAAGCACCATGTAAATGGTGCTTTTTTGTTAACTACAGAAATATATGGTAAAAACAGAGAGGACGATTTTCATGTATCAGTTTAAAAGTCGTGTCAGATTCAGCGAGGTAGACAGTCATCTGCATATGACTCTGCCTTCTGTCATCAATTATTTTCAGGATTGCAGCACGTTCCATTCTGATTCTATCGGTCAGGGAATTGAAACCATGATGAATGAAGGCCATGCCTGGATTCTTTCTTCCTGGCAGATTATTATCAACCGCTATCCAAAATTTGGCGAAGAGATTACCATCAGTACATGGGCACATGGCTGGAAAGCATTTTTTGGATTCCGTAATTTTAAAATGGAAGATGCTGACGGAAATATTCTGGCTTATTCCAACACCAACTGGATCTACATGAATATCAGAACCGGACGACCGGAACGGATTCCAAATGAAGTCAGTGATCTATATTCCTGCGAACCGGCCATTCCTATGGAGGAAGCCTCACGGAAAATCAGCCCCGTGGCTGACGGTACTGCAATCGCTCCAATCGCCGTTCATAAATACGATATCGATTCCAATAACCACGTCAATAATGAACGCTATGTACCTATGGCGATGGAATGCCTGCCGGACAATGTCACAATTCATCAATTACGCGTAGAGTACCGGAATTCCGCTGTATATGGCGATACCATTTATCCGGTTTATCAGCAGACCGGAGATACCTTTAAAGTTTCTCTGAATGATAAAGACGGGAATCCCTATGCAATTGCAGAGTTTATGCTTGCACAGGATATTTAAAAACAAAACATTTTATAACAAATCTGATTACACAACACGAAAGGACGGAAACACAATATGAAATTAGGAGAAAAACAAACACTGACCGTAGTAAAACAGGTAGATTTTGGTGTCTATCTGGCAGAACAGCAGGATGATGAAACCCGTGTCCTGCTTCCGGCCAAACAGGTTCCGGAAGGCACAAAACTGCATGACAAACTGGAAGTCTTCCTATATAAAGATTCCAAAGACCGCCTGATTGCCACAACAAATGAGCCAAAACTGACACTGGGTGGTTTTGCTGTTTTAAAAGTCGTTCAGGTAACAAAAATCGGTGCTTTTCTGGACTGGGGACTGGAAAAAGATCTGCTTCTCCCATTCAAAGAACAGTTACGCAAAGTAAAAGAAGGTGACGAAGTACTTGTCACTCTCTACATTGACAAAAGTAACCGCCTCTGCGCCACAATGGAGGGCATCTATCACCTGCTTTCCACAGACTCTCCTTATAAAAAGGGGGATCGCGTAACAGGACGTGTCTATGAATTCAGTGAAAACTTCGGTACCTTTGTGGCGGTTGATGATAAATACTCTGCCCGTATTCCGGGATTCGAAAACACAACGACGCTGAAAATCGGGGACGTAATTGAAGCAAATGTCACAAACCGCAAAGCAGATGGCAAACTCGATCTTACCATCCGTGCAAAAGCCTATGTACAGATGAATACCGATGCCGAAGAAGTCTTAAAAATCATTGACGAATTTGGAGGCGTATTACCGTTTAATGACAAAGCTTCACCGGAAATTATCAAAAGAGAAGCTCACATGAGCAAAAACGCATTCAAGCGTGCCGTTGGACATCTTTATAAAGAACGTCTGATTGAATTTACAGACAGAGGTATCCGACGCGTATAAAAGCAAGAAAAAGAACCGGAGCAATTTCCGGTTCTTTTTCGTTTGATGTATATACTAACTAAGGGGATTAGATAATACCAATATAATTCACATTACATGAATGTTTCTGTTTGGATTAAACCTCAAAGATGAGATCGCCGTAAGATGGCATTGGCCATACTTTCTTATCAACAATAATCTCCAGTTTATCAATCGGCGCACGAAGTTCTGCCATTGCAGTTGTAACTTCATCCCGATAATAAGCTGCACGCTCAGCACCATCTTCCATGGTCAGACCTTTGTCTGTCACTTCTTCCAGTTTTGCCAGCGTCACTTTTGCATCAGATAATAATCCGGATGCCTCCTGAAGCAGTTCTGTCTGTACACTGATATCGCAATCGCAGGCTGCTTTTACCGCATTGATGGATTCTGCCAGAGATGTGATATATTTGATCACTGCCGGAATCAATGTCTTGTTTGTGATATTGATCATCGCTCTTGCTTCAATATTGATTTCTTTTGCATAGATTTCATACTGAATCTCTTCACGGGACTCTAACTCAGCTTTTGTAAATACGCCGAATTTTTCAAACATATTGATTGCTTTATCTGTGGTCAGTGCAGGAATTGCATCAACCATAGATCTGATATTTGGTAAGCCTCTGCGCTCTGCCTCAGCTACCCATGCATCAGAATATCCGTCACCATTGAAGATAATTCTCTGGTGCTCTGTCAGATATTTTTTAATCAGATCATGTGCTTTTTCGTTGACATCTTCTGCTTTTTCCAGTTCATCACAAACTTCCTCAAATGCCTCTGCCACGATGGTATTTAATACAACGTTCGGTGCAGAGATAGAATCCTGGGAACCAACCATACGGAACTCGAATTTGTTTCCTGTAAATGCAAACGGTGATGTTCTGTTTCGGTCTGTTGCATCTTTTGCAAGATCCGGCAGAGAAGCTACACCTGTCTGTAATACACCACCTTTTAAGGAATGTGTAGCAGAACCGGTACTGATCAGCTGAGAAATCACATCGTCAAGCTGCTCGCCAAGGAATACGGAAACAATGGCAGGCGGTGCCTCATTCGCGCCAAGTCTGTGATCATTTCCAACATCTGCTGCAGACCAGCGAAGAAGATCAGCATGATCATCGACTGCTTTTAAGATGCAGGCAAGTACCAGAAGAAACTGAATGTTCTCATGCGGCGTTTTACCAGGCTCTAATAAGTTGATACCATCATCTGTTGTGATAGACCAGTTATCATGTTTACCGGATCCATTGACACCGTCAAATGGTTTCTCATGAAGCAGACACTGCAGTCCATGCTCATTAGCTTTTTTCTTTAATACTTCCATTACCAGATGGTTGTGATCCAGTGCCATATTACAGGTTTCATAAATCGGTGCCAGCTCATGCTGTGCCGGAGCAACCTCATTATGCTGTGTCTTGGCCGGAACCCCCAGTTTCCACAGTTCTTCATTTACATCTTTCATAAATGCCGCGATACGTGGACGGATACTTCCGAAGTAATGATCATCCATTTCCTGTCCTTTTGCCGGCATGGAACCAAATAAAGTACGTCCGGTATAGATCAGGTCTTTTCTCTTTAAATATTTTTCTTTATCTACAAGGAAATACTCCTGCTCAGAACCAACAGACGGGGTTACTTTTCTGGATGTTGTATTTCCGAATAATCTGATTAAACGAAGTGCCTGTGTATTGATAGCCTGCATGGAGCGAAGAAGCGGTGTCTTCTGATCCAGTGCCTCTCCTGTATAAGAACAGAATGCAGTCGGAATACAAAGTGTGGCACCTGCTGCATCATGTCGTACAAATGCAAATGATGTACAATCCCATGCTGTATATCCTCTGGCCTCACAGGTTGCACGAAGTCCTCCTGACGGGAAAGAAGATGCATCCGGCTCACCTTTGATCAGTTCTTTACCGGAAAAGCTCATCAGTACTTTTCCCTGCTCATTCGGAGCAGTGATAAATGAATCATGTTTCTCTGCTGTCACGCCTGTCAGCGGCTGGAACCAATGGGTGTAATGTGTTGCGCCCTGCTCGATTGCCCACTCCTTCATCTCATGTGCAATGATGTCTGCAGTTGCAAGATCCAGATCTGTTCCCTCTTTGATGGTCTCCTGCAATTTCTGATACACTTTCTTCGGAAGTCTTTCCTTCATCACAGTGTCATTGAATACATTTTCACCGAAAATATCAGTGACTTTGAAATATTCACTCATCTTCTTGATTCCTCTCTTTTCTCAATTTTTTACAGTTCCCCTGAGTATATACTGCTTTGCTCTTATGTAGTTTCGCAAATCCCACTATATCGATGACTGGAAACTATCTCAATATAGCAGAAAAGGGTATTCCACCTTTTGTTGGAACACCCTTGTTCAGCACGTATTCATGTCTTACAATTAACATAGTACAAAATACTTAAAATTGCAAGAGGCCGAAAACATTTTTGTCCATTTTAACAATTATGAATTGTAAAAAGCTCATTTTTTGTGATTTTTTACAAATTCTCACGCTTTGTCGATAGAACCAAAAATTTCCATTTTCTCTTTTACTTTTGCTTTGATTGCTTCAAATCCCGGAGCAAGTAATTTTCTAGGATCAAATCCTTTTCCTGCAAGATCCTTGCCCTCTTCGATATATTTTCTTGTAGCCTCAGCAAATACAAGCTGGCACTCTGTGTTTACATTGATTTTTGCAACACCGAGAGAGATTGCTTTCTTGATCATATCATCCGGAATACCTGTACCACCGTGAAGTACTAACGGCATCTCACCTGTCTTCTGCTGGATTGCATCCAGAGTCTCGAAGCTTAATCCAGCCCAGTTTGCCGGATATTTTCCGTGGATATTACCAATACCGGCTGCAAGCATTGTTACACCAAGATCAGCAATTGCTTTGCACTCGTCCGGATCTGCACACTCGCCCATTCCGATTACGCCATCTTCTTCACCACCGATAGAACCTACTTCTGCTTCCAGAGAAAGTCCTTTCTCTTTGCATACAGCAACAAGCTCTTTTGTCTTCTCTACATTCTCTTCGATTGGATAATGAGAACCATCAAACATTACAGATGAGAAACCAGCCTCGATACATTTGTAGCAAGCTTCATAGCTGCCGTGATCCAGATGTAATGCAACCGGAACAGTGATATTTAACTCTTCCAGCATTCCGTTTACCATACCAACAACAGTCTTGTAACCTGTCATATATTTTCCTGCTCCCTCGGAAACGCCAAGGATAACCGGAGAATTATTCTCCTGAGCTGTTAACAAAATAGCTTTTGTCCACTCAAGGTTGTTGATATTGAACTGACCAACTGCATAATGACCTGCTTTTGCTTTTTCAAGCATTTCTTTTGCTGAAACTAACATAATGAGATCCTCCATTTGTTTAAAAAAATATTGTTAATATAATAACATTATAACCGTATCTTTCAAAAAAAGAAAGTATTATTTTTCAACCATAAAACTGATTCTGCGGCACCGGTTGTAAATTTCCACTTCTTTATGTTCTCCGCCGAACTCGCCATCCAGCGTCCACGGTACGTAATCTTCGCAGCGCAGCCTGATGTGATCTGTCTTGTAAGTGTATATATATGGTGTCTCGATATCCTTTGGCATAACAAGATTCGTCAGAATCTCATTGAGCTGGATTGGATTCTGCGGCATTTTGATCAGTGTTACCTCAAATTCTCCGTCATCCAGTTTTACATTGTTTCCGGTCATATTTTTCATACCGCCTATAGAAATGGAATTCGTGATCATGCCATACACAAACTCATCTTTAATAGTCTCTCCATTCACTTCCACTTCCAGATAATAAGAAGGGATATCATACAGGCGCTTTGCACTTTCCAGAATATAGGCCACATGACCAAAGATGTTTTTCAATTTCTGATTCGTCATATAGGAAACATCCGTAAACAATCCAAAAGCTGCAATATAGACAAAAAAATCTTCATTAAATTCGCCGATGTCACAGGGAAACGCCTGTCCGTTCACAGCGACATCCGCTGCCCGGAGCATGTTTTTCGGTATTTTCAGCGATTGAGCAAAATCGTTGGTGCTTCCTGCCGGAATATAGCCGATTGGTGCAATCCCGTCGCACTGCATCATTCCTGTCACAACCTCATCCAGTGTGCCATCTCCTCCGCTGCATACGATCATGTCGTACTCTTCCGCACATTCTTCTACTTTGCGAACAGCATCCGCTTTTTCCTGCGTCGGATAAATGGTCACTTCATAACCGCTTTTCACAAACGTATCCACAATTGACATCAGTTGATTTCGAATCTGTCCCTTTCCGGATCTCGGATTAAATATAAATAATAACTTTTTCTTATCCATTTTATTTCTCCTCTTCGGTCCTCAAACTTTCTGCAATTTCCTTTATTTTTCTGAGTCTGTGATTTACTCCTGATTTTCCAACCGGAGGATTCAGATACTGTCCCAGTTCCTGCAACGACACATCTGGATTGTCCAGTCGTACCCGGGCCATCTCCCGGATGGCCGGTGGAAGCTGCTCCAGCCCCAGATGTTCTTCGATATAATGTATATCCTCCACCTGTCTTGCCGCTGTCCGCACCATTTTATTAATATTCGCAGAATCACAGTTTGACTGTCTGTTGGCGCTGTTGCGCATATCTTTGATAATACGGATATTTTCCAGTTCCATCAGAGACTTGTGGGCTTCCATCACATTTAAAATCTGTATGATTTCATCGCTGTCCTTGAGATAAACCACCGGTTTCTGTTTCCGCATGATCATTTTTGCATTAATATCAAAAAAGTACATCTGATTCTTTAAAAATTCTGCCGTGGACACATCATCACAGACAATCTCAAAATGATAGGATTTTCCGGGATCACTCATCGATCCGGCACACAGAAATGCCCCTCTGATATAGGATCTCCTGCTTTCTACGGTCTGCAACAGATTTTCAGGATTTGCCTGTGCATTCCAGAGGCAGATATCCATCAATGCCCTCTGCAGTTTGACCCGTTCCGGTTTTTCTTCTGAATACAACATATCTTCCGGTCGTTCCGACAGCAGAATAAAGTACTGGTTATTATGACCTGCACCATGTCTCCTGATTTCGAGCTGAACCTGAATATCAAAAGCCCGTTTGATCAGCTTCACATACGTCTTTGCCAGAACAACATTTTCTGTCTCCATAAACACCGCCAGACTATCCTCTTCCCGGAGGATTCTGCCACAAAATCGAATAATCGCCATCAGTTCTGCCCGGACACATTCTTCCTGTTCCGGTATCAGCCGTCCGATTTCTTCTTTCATTTCTCCTGAAAAAGACATCTTACTTCCTCAATTACTTTCCACGCTTTGCGTCTTTCTCAATATCACGATGTTCCACACGCAAACCATATTTCTGATTTTTCTGCAGTCTCTGGTAAATAGCATTCGTCAGTGTAACGGAACGATGTTTGCCCCCTGTACAGCCAATTGCAATTACCAGCTGATTTTTTCCTTCTTTGATATAATTCGGTATCAAAAAACGAATCATATCCTCTAATTTATCTAAAAAAATTCCAGCCTCCGGACAGTTCATAACGAATTGCTGAATTTCCGGATCATTACCTGTTTTTGGCCGCAACTCCTCCAGATAGTATGGATTCGGCAGAAAACGCACATCAAATACAAGATCTGCATCGGATGGTATCCCATATTTAAATCCAAAGGAAAGTACTGTCACGTAGATATTATCGTATTCTCGTTTTTCCAGAAATATATTGCCCAGAGCTGCATGCAGTTCTCTGGTAAGCAACTGGCTGGTATCAATGATATAATCGGCCATTTCCTTTAAGAATCCAACCTGTTTTCGTTCCAGTTCAATTCCTTTTTCCACTCGGTCATTTCCTGCCAGAGGATGCGCCCTTCTGGTTTCCTTATATCTTTTCACCAGAACCTGATCAGAAGCATCCATGAATAAAATGCGGATGACATTTCCTTTACTGCGTAAATCTGTAATGATCTTTGCCAGTTGTTTCAGCGAATTTCCGTTACGGATATCCAGTCCAAAGGCAATACGCTTATATTGTGTCTCACCGGAATTTGCGAATTCTGCAAATTTCTCCAACAGTGGAATTGGGAAATTATCGACACAAAAATAGCCAATATCTTCCATAATTTTTAATGCCGTTGATTTCCCGGCACCCGACATTCCTGTTACGATTACATATTCCATGTTGCAACACTCCTATTAAAAGTCACCGACTTTTTTGACTTCCGGTTCCAGATGAACTCCAAATTTTTCAAATACAATATCAGACACCTGATCCATCAGGTTACAGATATCTGCTGATGTGGCATGATCTCTGTTGATCACAAAGCCACAGTGTTTTTCTGACACCTGGGCACCGCCTACCTGGAACCCACGAAGGCCTGAATCCTGAATCAGTTTGCCGGCAAAATACCCTTCCGGACGTTTGAATGTACTTCCAGCACTCGGATATTCCAGCGGCTGTTTGCTCACTCTTTTCTCCTTCAGGTCATCCATAATCGCCTGAATCTCATCTGCTTTGCCTGGCTGCAATTCCAGAACTGCCTGCACAACCAGATATCCTTTCTCCGGAATAATGCTGTGGCGGTAAGACAGATCCAGTTCTTCCGTCTGGAGAGTCAGCAATTCACCTTCCGATGTCATTACTGTCACTTCTTTTAAAATGTCCTTCATCTCGCCGCCATAGGCACCTGCATTCATAACAACCGCTCCGCCAAGGCTTCCCGGTATCCCGGACGCGAACTCCATTCCTGTCAGACTGGCAGCTGCCGCTTTGGAAGCAATACTGGAAAGCATTGCTCCGGCTCCGGCTGTGATCACAGTTCCATCCATTCGGATGTCTGCCATCTGTCTGCCAATTTCCAGTACCACACCACGGATACCGCCGTCTCCCACCAGAAGATTACTGCCATTTCCAATCACCGTCAGCGGCTCCTTCTCTCTCTGGCACAGTTCCAGGATCTGTCCAAGCTGTTCTGCCTTTGGCGTCACCAGGATATCTGCCGGTCCTCCGGTTCGAAACGTGGTATGTCTGCTCATTGATTCCTGTAAAAAAACGGATTCGTCCCCACAGATTTCACACAATTTTTCATATATTTCCTGTTTCATTATCTGCTCCGCTCTCTTATGCATCCTTTAAAAATGCTTTGTATCCGCATTTTGCCTCGTACAGATCAGCCTTACTGATAATCTCCCACGGTGCATGCATATTCAGTACAGCTACACCACTGTCAATTACCTGCATATTGTAGTTTCCAAGGATATATGCGATGGTTCCGCCGCCACCCTGGTCTACTTTTCCAAGCTCTGCCGTCTGGAAATATACCTGGTTCTCATCCATGATCTTGCGGATTTCAGCTACATATTCTGCACCGGCATCATTGGAACCGGATTTTCCTCTGGATCCGGTATATTTATTGAATACCAGACCTCTTCCAAAATATGCTGCGTTTTTCTTTTCCATTACACTCGGGTAATTCGGATCAAAAGCAGCGCTTACATCAGAAGAAAGTACTTTTGAATTCTGTAATGCACGACGAAGTTTCAGTTCGTTATAGTCGCCGCAGGCATTCATCACTTCTGCTGTCATATTTTCAAAGAAACGGGACTGCATACCGGTAGCACCCACACTGCCGATTTCTTCTTTGTCTACCAGGAGGCATGCGCTTGTACGCTCCGGTTTCTCCATCTCAAGGATTGCAGAGAAAGACGGATATGCACACACACGGTCATCATGTCCGTATCCCATGATCATACTGCGGTCAAAACCGTAATCTCTGGCCGGTCCTGCCGGGACAATCTCGATCTCTGCAGACAGGAAATCTTCTTCCTCTACACCGTATGTCTCTTTTAAAATTTTTAACACATTTGCCTGAACCAGTGTCTTAACTTTCTTTTCTTCCTCAGTCTCAGCTTCTAATGGCATACTTCCAACCAGAATATCAAGTGCCTCACCTTCGATGACTTTTGCACCTTTTTTCTCCATCTGATCTGCGGACAGATGAATGAGCAGATCACTTACACCAAATACCGGATCCTCCGGTTTCTCACCGATGTTGATTTCAACCACGCTGCCATCTTTTTTTGCAATGACGCCATGCATAGCCAGTGGCAATGTCACCCACTGATATTTTTTTACACCACCATAGTAATGTGTATCTAACAATGCCATGTCTGTATCTTCATACAGTGGATTCTGCTTCAGATCCAGACGCGGGGAGTCAATATGTGCGCCGAGGATATTCATTCCTTCTTCCATCGGTTTCTGACCAATGATATACATGGCAAAACTTTTTCCTTTATTGTCAGCAAATACACGGTCTCCTGCCTTCAGGGTGATTCCCTGTGCGATTACATCTTCCATATCCTGAAAACCGGCTGCTGCGGCACGTTTCTTCAATTCTGTCACACACTCGCGCTCGGTCTTGCAGTCAGATATAAACTGACGGTACTCCTCACCATATGCAAATACAGTTGCTTTTTCTTCACTTGTATATTTTTTCCAGACGTTTTTTCGCTCCATAATTTCAGTTCCTCTTTTCTCAATTTTTATTTTCACTGCCATGCAGTTATTCACTTTTTGATATCACCCAATTTTCCCGGTCATTTTCTTTTCGCATAAACCGCAAGGAAAATTGTGTATGTCCTGACTAAATTTCAGTAGAATTTCCGTTTTTCAGATTATTTTCCACTCTTCGGTACAATTCTTTTGCGGCATTATAGCCCATCTTTTTCTGTCTGTGATTTGCTGCTGCAGCCTCACAGATAACAGCCAGGTTTCGACCCGGGCGGATTGGAATCGAATGACACACAATCTTGTTACCAAGTATCTCGGCATATTCTTCTTCCAGACCCAGACGGTCATATTCTTTATCTTTTCTCCAGTCTTCCAGCTTGATGACCAGATCAATGGTCTGCTGTTCTTTGACACATTCTACACCGAACAGGGTCTTTACATCAATAATTCCGATACCTCGCAGTTCGATAAAGTATCTTGTAATATCCGGTGATGTGCCAATCAGCGTATTATTATTGATCTTACGGATTTCCACCACATCATCCGTAACGAGACGGTGTCCCCGGCGGATCAGCTCCAGTGCTGCCTCACTCTTTCCGATTCCACTCTCACCCATGATCAGGACGCCTTCACCATAAATGTCTACCAGTACACCATGAATAGAAATACACGGTGCCAGTTTTGCGGTCAGATAATAAATTGCCTCAGCAACCACATTGGATGTTGCATCCATCGATCCGAAAATCGGTACACCACGTTCTCCGGCAATCTGCAATACTTCCTCATCCGGCTCATAGCCTCTGCACATAATCACACATGGCACATTAAATCCCAGCAGATTACGGTAACGGTCTATACGTGTCTCAGCATCCAGTGTCTCCAGATAAGATTTTTCCACCATACCAATGACCTGGATACGTTCTTCTGCAAAATGTTCAAAATATCCGGCCAGTTCCAGCGCCGGACGATTAATCTCAGGTGTTGTGATCATTCGTTTCTCCATATCCACGCATGGGGTGAAACATTTAAATTTCATTTTCTCTGTTAACTGTTTTACACTGACTCCCTGCATTTTATTTTCTCCTTTTCTTTGGCTGTCTTGCGCTCATTATATCACCTTTTTACTTCTTATGGAAGAATTGGTAAACCGACTGTGCTGCTTTTTCATTCATTCCGTCTACTTCCCGCAATTGTTCCACGGATGCCTCACGAATTTTTTCCAGTGACTGAAACTGTTTCATCAGTGCTTTTCTTCGGGTCTGTCCGATATTCGGAATATCATCCAACACGGAATGTACCTGCTGCTTGCTGCGCAGGGAGCGGTGATATTCAATGGCAAACCGGTGTGCCTCATCCTGAATCCGGGTGATCAGTCGGAATCCTTCTGAATGAGTATCAATCGGGATTTCCTCATTGTTGTAGTAGAGGCCTCTGGTTCGATGGTGATCGTCCTTGACCATTCCACACACAGGAATCGCAAGCTTCAGTTCATCCAGCACTTCCAGCGCAATGTTGACCTGACCTTTTCCACCATCCATCAGAATCAGATCCGGGAATTTGGTAAAACTGCCATATTCCGGTTCCAGATCTTTCTGTCTGTTCTGTGCCCGTTCTTCCATACCGTGGGTAAAACGCCTGGTCAGCACTTCCCGCATGGATGCATAGTCGTCCGGCCCCGTCACTGTCTTCAGTTTAAATTTGCGATAATCACTTTTGCACGGTTTTCCCCGCTCATAGACCACCATGGAACCAACCGATTCAAAACCGTTGGTATTGGAAATATCATAGGCCTCCATACGTTTGACATAACCAAGATCCAGAAGGTCTGCAATTTCTTTGACCGCTCCGATAGTTCTTCCTTCTTCTCTGCGGATTTTTTCTTTGTCCTGAGTCAGCACCATAACAGCATTCTGCTGGGCAAGTTCTACCAGTTTTTCTCTCTGTCCCTTCTTTGGCACACGGATATACACTTTCTGCCCGCGTCTGGCTGACAGCCATTCCGCCACTACATCCGCATCATCAATTTCCATCTGAAGCATGATTTCCTTTGGCACAAAAGGTGTTCCCGCGTAATACTGGCTGATAAAAGTAGACAAGACTTCTTTCTGTGTGTCTTCTGCACCAATGGTCACATGAAAATGTTCCCGGCCGATCAGCCTTCCCTCACGGACAAAAAAGACCTGTACGACAGCATCGCGATCATCCATTGCAAGTGCCAGAATATCTCTGTCTTCTCCATCGAAACTTGTGATTTTCTGCTTCTGTGCCACCTGACGTACACTGGCAAGCAGATCTCTGAATTCCATGGCTTTTTCAAATTCCAGCGCCTCTGATGCCGCCTGCATCTTCTCCTCCAGATCCCTGATTACCGGAGCAAAATTTCCATTCAGCAACTCCATGGCCCCCCGGATCTGTGTCCGGTAGTCTTCCTGTGAGATATAGCCCTGGCAGGGCCCCTGACATTGATGAATATGATAATTCAGACATGGTCGGTCCTTTCCGATATCTCTTGGCAACGTCCGGTTACAGGTACGGATCTGGAACAGTTTCTGCAACAGTTCTATCGTATCCTTTACTGCAGCTGCACTGGTATATGGTCCGTAGTATTTCGACTTATCCTTTTTCATCTGTCGGGAAAACAGCACTCTTGGATATGCTTCTCCCAATGTCACCTTGATATAGGGATATGTCTTATCATCCTTCAGCATTGTATTATATTTCGGCCGGTGTTCCTTAATCAGGTTACACTCAAGAACCAGAGCCTCCAGTTCTGAATCTGTCAGGATGTATTCAAAATGGTCAATATGCGTCACCATTTTTTCAATCTTCGGGCCTTTATTCCGGCTTGTCTGAAAATATTGCCGTACACGGTTTCTGAGGCTGACAGCCTTCCCAATATAAATGATTGCATCTCTGTCATCATGCATGATATAAACTCCGGGATGATCCGGCAATTTTTTCAATTCTTCCTGAATATCAAACATACTATAGTCTCCAAACGGCCAGGGCAGAAAATTTCTTCTCCACTCTGACCGTTTTTGTCATTTTATCTGTTTCTATAATTGTCAGATGAATATCTGTGTGTCACGAAAAAACTGTATAAAGCATTTTCCTGTATACTACTCTTCAAATGCTTCCTCCGGCGCCACCGGCTCATTGCCGGAAAACTCGGTTTCATTTTCAGCAGCATCTGTGCTCTGTGTCTCTGTCTGTGCAGTTACATCTTCTGCTTCCACATCCACCGGCTGCTTTCCTTCTGTCATCTCTTTGAAGATGTCCATAAATTCTTTACCTGTGATTGTTTCATGTTCGTACAGATAACCTGCAATGCGCTCCAGTACTTCACGATGTGTCAGCAACATTTCTTTTGCTGTATCGTATGCTTTCTGCAGCATTGCTTTTACTACCTCATCTACTTTTGCAATTGTCTCATCGCCACAGTTTGTCACTGCACGGCCATCCAGATATCTGTTTTCCACAGATTCCAGACCCATCAGTCCAAACTCTTCTGACATACCGAACTGTGTTACCATTGCACGGGCAATTCTGGTAGCCATCTCGATGTCGTTGGATGCACCTGTTGTCACGGAATCACACATGATCTCCTCTGCGGCACGACCGCCCATGTAAGTAACCAGACGTGCTTCCAGTTCTGCTTTGGTCTCCAGATATTTCTCTTCCTCAGGCATCTGCAGGGTATAACCCAGTGATCCCATTGTACGAGGTACAATTGTAATCTTCTGTACCGGTTCTGCATCTTTCTGTAATGCAGTAACCAGTGCATGACCGACCTCATGGTAAGCAACCAGTTTTTTCTCTTTCGGTCCCATGATCCGGTCTTTTTTCTCTTTACCTGCAATGACTACTTCTACAGACTCAAATAAATCTGCCTGTGTCACATACTGTCTGCCATTCTTTACGGCATTAATGGCAGCTTCATTGATCATATTGGCCAGGTCAGATCCCACACATCCTGCGGTTGCCAGTGCAATTGCTTCCAAATCTACGGTATCATCCATCTTGACATCTTTGGAATGTACACGCAGTGTCTCCACACGTCCTTTGAGATCCGGTTTGTCAACGATGATACGACGGTCAAAACGTCCCGGTCTCAGTAACGCCTTATCCAGTACTTCCGGGCGGTTGGTAGCTGCCAGGATCAGAAGTCCCTTGGATGTATCAAAACCGTCCATCTCTGCCAGCAACTGATTTAATGTCTGCTCACGCTCATCGTTTCCACCATAATGATTATCACGGCTTTTTCCGATGGCATCAATCTCGTCAATAAAAATAATACATGGTGCCTGTTTCTGTGCTTCTTTAAACAGATCACGAACACGGGATGCGCCAACACCGACAAACATCTCTACAAAATCAGAACCTGCCAGTGAGAAGAACGGTACGCCTGCCTCACCTGCTACTGCTTTTGCCAGCAACGTCTTACCGGTACCAGGAGGTCCTACTAATAATGCTCCCTTCGGCAGTTTTGCACCGATTGCTGTATATTTCTGCGGATTGTGCAGGAAATCAACAACCTCCTGCAGGGATTCCTTTGCTTCATCCTGCCCGGCTACATCTTTGAAAGTCACGCCGGTGGATTTCTCCACATACATCTTGGCATTACTTTTGCCAACGCCCATGACGCCGCCTCCGCCGCCCATTTTCTTCATGGCAGCTCCCAGCAGTATCCATACGATGGCGATTGGAATCACAAAGCTTAAAATCTGATAGATCCAAGCCGATGTGGTCTGATTCTTTCCGGTATAATCTACATTATACTGATCCAGTAATGCATACATACGGTCATCTTTCAGATTAACGGTATAATAAGTCACCTGATACAGACTCTTTTTATCTTCTTTTGGCTGAATCTGAATCTGGCTGTTTGTGATAACTACACTTTCAACCTGATTATTTTTTACCATATTCTGGAATTCGCTGTAAGTAATCTCCTGATTGGTGAGACTTCCGATTCCATTGGTAATCATTGTAACAAGCAGCAGAACAACAACCGTTGCGATCACAAACCAGAGCATATTCTGGCCATTTTTACGACCGTTATTGTTATTATTGCCGCCCCTGTTGGTTCCTCTGTTTTCGTCCATACTGATCTCTCATTCCTGTGTCCCGATACAGTCAGATCACTTTGCTTTACCCTTCAACGGCTGCCCGGATACACAATCCTTTCTCTTGGTTTCCCCTAAGTCAGATTCATCTTAGCCTTCATTAACACTCCCGCTTCTGTAAACAGGGAGCAGTATCGATTGAATCTGCATTGTTTTATTATATGGTTATTTTGTATAGAAATCAATAATCTAATCGTGAACTTTTCTTGATTTTTATAAAATATTTATAAAAGTAACCCCGGATAAAGGATTTTATCCGGGGTCATCTGTCATAATCTCTGATTATTT
>UMES01006855.1_pt1 | contig 16625 bp, 29 predicted proteins | sample 1964791 | NCBI WGS metagenome assembly UMES01 (sample SAMEA4836024, study PRJEB28245) | human gut metagenome | biome: gut microbiome; material: fecal sample | place: Denmark | collected 2008
AACAAAGAAACTGGTGAGGTCAAAGATATTTCTACAGGTAACTTTTTAGAAGCGGTAGAAATTGGTTCTACTTCAAAAGCGGGTACATTATATACAGGATTTAAAGAAAATATCATTGTTCCTAATACTTATTTTGTAGATGAGCCGCTTTGGTTTAAAGGTTCTACAAAAGCTAAACAATCATGGAAAACAATGGGAAACATTAATGAAATAGATGCGCTTGCTTGGTCATCAAATGTTTATATGTTTAGAATTGCTATGAAGTTAGCTGGTGTTGAATATGTACCTCATGGCGCTTTAAATGTTGATCTCAATCGTTTTGTCAAAACTCTCTCTACTATCAGAAGGGATTTTGGTGAATTAGGTTTAGGTGTTAAAACTGGATTGGATGTTCCAAATGAAAGTGACGGATATAAAGGAAGAGATACTGCCCCTGGGCATTTATTAGATGCATGTATCGGACAATATGACACATATACTCCAATTCAATTGGCACAATATACATGTACCCTTGCTAATATGGGTAAAAAAGTTCAACCTCATTTCCTTATTGAATCATTTAAAAGTGATGGAGAAGGAAATAGATACACAACTTATAAATTCAAAACAAATATTCAAGATGATGTTTCTTCACAGGCAGATGCATTTAAACAAATAAAAGCTGGAATGCGCGCATGTGTTACAAGAACAGATGGAACATCACATACGTATTGGTCAGAAAAGCCATATGCTGTTTATTGTAAGACAGGAACAGCTGAAAAATATGATGGTAATTCAAATGTTGACCACCCAAACCATCTACAAATTGGTTATATTTCAGCAACAGAAGATAGTAAACCATTAGTTGCATTTGCTAGTATTGCATTTAGAGAAGATCGTTCTTCATCGGGCGCTGATTCATCTGCACCAATTATTGCACATCAAGTTGTTGATAAATATGTAGAAAAATATGGTTTAAATTAAAAAAATGCTAGTATTTCATTAATTAATATGTTATTATATCTAAGAAAGTTTTAGTGATGCGGAGGTGTAATCATGAGAGATAATATCATTTTAAAATGTACAGAATGTTGAGAAGAAAATTATATCAACACTAAAAATAAAAGAAATCATCCAGATAGAATGGAAGTAAATAAATATTGCCCTAGATGCAATAAAAAAACTGTACACAAAGAAAAAAAATAAGCTTAGGCTTATTTTTTTATTGGAGAATATTTTATGGAAAGATTAATTATTAAAAAATTTGTACTTGGAATAATGTCAACAAATTGTTATTTGATAGAAAATAATAATCATTCGATTCTAATTGATCCAGGGGATAAGGCTGAGCTACTTATAAATTATTTAACACAAAATAATTTACAATTAACTGCTATCTTATTAACACATGGTCACTTTGATCATATTGGAGCTATAGATGAATTAGTAGAAAAATATAATTGCCCTGTTTATATTCATCAAGACGATTATGAAATGATTTACAATGATCAATTAAATTTATCTAACTATTACGGTGAATTAAAAATTAAATCTAAAGTAACAACTGTTGATAAGGATATAGATATTGGTGACTTTCATTTTGAATTTTTACATTTGCCAGGACATACAATTGGTTCATGCTTTATCATCTTAAAAAATTACCATGTTATTTTTTCAGGAGATGTTTTGTTTAAAAATGGAATTGGTAGATTTGATTTTCCAACATCATCTTCAACAGACACAAGAAATAGTATAAAAAAAATTAAAGAAATAAAAGATGATTATGAAATATATCCTGGACACGGTGAATTGACAACTTTAATACAAGAAAAATTAAATAATCCATATCTTCAGTAGAATAACAATTTATTCTACTTTTTTTATAACATTTTTTTCTTTATCCAATTCAAGATAAAATGTGATATTGAGTTTATATCGATCATTTTTTAATCTTGTTTCTATTAAAAAATAATCTCCCATATCATCAACAGTATACGAAATTGTGTAATTTTCAAGTTCTAAATAATTACTTAATAAAATGCTATTTTGATTTTCGTATTTATAATTTGCAATAAGTATATTTTTAAGTAGTCTTATATCATTCGTTTGTTTCATAGATTGAAAACCTTGACTATTTAGAATTGTCAAATGACATAATGAAAATATATTAAGAGAAAGCATGAGCAATAAAATAAGGGTGATTTGTAGAACATTTCCGTTATTCTTCTTTTTTTTCATAATCACTACCTACAATAAATTGATATTCTTTATTATTACTCATTAAATTTATTTTGATAAATCCATTCGTATTTTCAAAATATACAGAATCAATGTCATGATATAAAATATGGTGTCCAGGTGTAATAACGAGTCGTTTGTTTTGTAGTATTATTTTATGAGAATCGTCATTTTCATCGAGAAAACTTAAACTATCACCATATTCTATATTTTTAGCCGTTATAAGTTCATTACTAAGTGAAAATATTGCATTTTCTAGCGATGTATCGATATATTTTGATTGATTAGAAATTTTTAAAACTTTCACTAGTAATGAACAGTTTAAAACAATAAGTAATGTGATAGATAAACTCAATAATACTTCTACTAATGTAAAGCCTTTTTTAGACATCTCTCTATTCCTTCATCTAAATTAAGTGTATATTCTATTTGTTGTTTCTCTGACTGATAAGTTTCGTATTCTTGATTGACTTTGATGTTTGTTTTTGAATTTGTTACATATAAAGACACTAATAGAATAATAACAGTAGTAAAGATACTAAAAGCAAAAAGACTTTCAATCAAAGTAAAACCTTTTTTATTTAAACTCATAATCACCCGCTCCAAGATGAAAAATAAGGGTATATTTCTTTTTGGGTGCAATGAGATCAATATGATTTGCTTGATTTATATTGCCATCTTTATTGAAATATATTTCTTTAATATTATTGAAAAAATAATTATTAGGTAAAACTACTTTGTATTTTTTTTGATGATCAATAAAAGATATTTCTTGTTTTGATACAATTAAGCTAACTTTTTCATGACTAATTATTGCCTTACTTTTAGCCTGATTAATAATCATTCCTATTTGTTTTTTTACACATTCATCCGTTATATAAATTGTTTTTGTATTCATAAAAGGGAATGAAAGTACTGACAATGTTAATATAATAGATATTACTAACAACATTTCAATCAAAGTAAATCCTTTATTTTGAAACATAGGCTTCACCATCACTTATTCTTATGGCAAGTCCTGAAGGACAAACAGCTTGTTTTTCCTTTAAATAAGGATGGCTGCCAGAAGTTAATTGAGACATACTAGTTGGTAATTCTCCATGCTCGATTTCGTATCGGGCACGTTAAAACATACTTTTTTATATAATTTTATATTGTAATAGAAAAATGTGGAGAAATCACTCTCCACATATACATTTTATTTCATATTTGTTTATATCTTTTTATACTGTTTTATTATAAAATTGCGGAATGTTTGCGTAACTAGCTATTATTGCGGAGTAGATTTTTGAGTTTTTTTCTCTGAAAAGAAATCATTTATAACACCATCAAAAATATCTACTGCTTCATCATCCATTTCAGGAGTGAATGTTACATATCTATCTAAGGTTACTTGAACTGAGGCATGACCAAGTCTTCTTGATACTGCTTTGACATTTGTTCCAGCTTCTAGTGCTTTAGTTGCATAGAAGTGTCTCAATGTATGAAATCTAAATTCCTTGTTGTAGGGCTTGAGCTTCTTTTGGATATTTCTTCTAACGTAGCTAGGTCGCTTTAGATAACCTTTTGAATCACTACATACATATTTACCCCCTCCAAATGTTTTACCGTAGAGAAGGGCAAATTTATCCAAATTAGACTTATACTTTTTTAACATTTCTATCAAATCATTAGAAACTTTAATATTTCTAATCGATGTAGGGGTTTTTGTTGCAATTTCATGAATACCACCAATTTCACTTATTTGCTTATTGATATCTAATGTGCGCTTTTCAAAATCAACATCATCCCATGTTAAACCAAATATTTCAGAGCACCGTGCACCAGTGTAAAGAGCAATGTAGAAAGAAATGTATTCTGGATCAGTTTCATGGAATAGGGTAGGGATTAGTCTCAAGGTATCTTCATCTGGCAATTCATAATTTAAACATTTATCTTTTTTATATTTTTTCTTCCTGATATAGAGATATGGATTATTAGCTATAAATCCTTGATCAAATGCTAAACGAAGCATTTGCCCTAAAACGATATGAACATTTTTCATAATGTATTTAGTTAGGTGCTCAGATGCTTCTGTAATAAAGTTTTGAACCACCATGACATTTATATCTTTTAAATATAAATGGCCTAAACAAGGCTTAATATGATTGTTGTAAACACCTGTATATCCATGTATTGTATTTTCTTTTAATGATTTGTTTGTTGCTTCATTTTTCAACCAATAATCATACAGTTCGTTTACAGTCATTTTATTTTGAAGATTCTGATAGCCCATGCGGTTGTATGCATCTAGCTTGATTTTTAAATTTTCTTTTGCTTCTTTTAAAGTAGCCCCATAAGCATAAATTCTTTTAGGATTCCCGTTTTCGTTTTTACCAACAACTTCATTTACTTCATATGTATATTTACCATCTTTTTTCTTGATTTTTCTTGCTTTTGACATAAATCACGTCTCCTTTCGTATAATAAAACGCCTATGGACATAAACAGGCGTAATATATTTAATTAAGCTTCAATGCTTTTTCTTTTTCAAAAGCTATAATCATTTCAGTTATATCAATCATATCTTCAGGACTGACAGTATGATCAACAGCTAATATTGAATTTTCATAGACATCTATATAAGAATCCAGCAAATCAGGATGGTTATCATAAATGTAATCTAGGTTTTTATCGTGGTTGGTATTTTTCATATTATTGTTTCTTTAGTTCAACTACTTTGCTGACACCTTGCATAGACGCGGTAAATGAAAGAATATCATTTTTATATGTAAATTCTTTTGTATCATCATTTGAAGCTAATAGTGCATTTTTAGTTTTTTCATGGTCATTATTAGATACCCATGAATATTCACTAGTGGCAGTAGTAGGAGCATCATATGAACCAACCCAATAAGTTGCTTTTGTTTTTCCTTCATCCGTCACCCAATCGATAGAAATAACGTTATCAGAAATTGTAGCTTCCATCAATGTGCCCTCATTTTCATCTGATTTCCAAGTCCCTGTTAAATTTAAAGGTTCTTTCTTTTCTTCTTTTTTTGTTGTAGTTGTTTCTTTTGAAGATGAATTGTCTTTTGAACTGCTATTTCCACATGCAGTTAGAGATAGAGCTAAAGCTCCAATTAATACTAGACTTAATAATTTTTTCATTTGTTTTTCCTCTTTTCTTGTTTGTTATAGTTTGAATTGATATCATATATTAGTTATACTTATATCAAAGAAGGGTGGTATAAGTATGAATAATATTAAACTCATAAAAGATGTTTTTAAATATGCTATAAAAATGTATTTAAAATCTATTGTTGAAAAGCCTGAATGGCATGTTTTAAGTTTGTGTTTTATTTGCATAGCATTTGAATTGAAATCATTAAATTTGTTTCTTTGGAATTTGTTATTAATGTGGATAATGGCAAAAAAAACTATTTCTTAACGTTCTTTATTGAATCTTTTTAATTTTATAAATTTCTTATAAATTTCATTATCTTTTAGAAAGTAATTTAGCAAAACATCAATCACAAATAATGCAACACCAATAATTCCACCGGCAATTAAAGCAACAATTTGTTCTTTCAAAGCGCTATATATTTGTATTTTAAATGTCATATTGACCGAATGGTCAGCAAAATAAATTAGTTGAGAAAGTATATTTGTTGCTTTTACCGGATCACTAATAAAGGACATTGTAGCTAAAAGAACATCAAATTTTTTGTAGTCTAAATCTGGTTTAATATATTCTTCGCCATTTATAGTTGCTTCCATTTCAGCAACAGATATATCATTTGGAAATGGAATGTTAAAATCTATATCATTAATTTTTGATTTATCAGTTTCATCATCGTTGAGGATAGATCGAATTATTTCTATGTTTTTGCTTAACGAGTCGTTAATTGAAGAAAAATCAATATTTGATATGAATGATTTAGATATCTCAGATATATATTCAGAAGAAATACAGATATTTGATTTTTTAAGTGAATCAATCACATTTGAAAAATGTTTAAAATCATCGGAACTAGCCAAATTATTATTAAACGCTTCAACTAACTGTTTGGCATAATCGTTTAACAAAGGACCTGAAACATCAGAAATTTGTTGTTTTAAAGATGCTATATTCTCTTCAAAAAAAGAATTATAATCATACATATCTATATATTTTTTTGATAACAATGTTTCATCATAGCTATTCTTCATTCGAATTACCTCAGTATTTTATTTTTTTGAATTTTATTTTTAGTATTTCTAGTTTCTTCTGATAAGTTTCATCATCAATAATTCCTGCTTTATGCAATGATTCAAGTTCATCAGCTTTATTAGAGTAATATTCTATGTTTCTTGAATCGTATTTTCTTACACTATGAGCATAAGCTAGCAGTGCAACACCTAAAGAAAACATTGCTATAGTTATAGGAAAAGTAGTTTTGACGTCTTTAGAAAACACAACGATTGCTAATGCTGTTAAAAAAAACAAAATTATAAAAATTTCAAAGCATCTTGATAATTTATCTATTGTTTTTGTAACGGTAACTAAGAAACCTTGCAAAATGCAACTGTAAACAAATAATGCAATAATATAAATTGATATAACTGTAAATAACGAATTTAACGCTTTCATATAAATCACTCCTTTAATCAATCGTTATTTTCTCATTCAGTGAATACCACACTTTAAGCGGTATTCCTTTTTCTTTTACAATAAATTCAATATTTTCTAGTTCTTTTATATTATGTAGTTCTTTGTACATCAGTAATCTAATAGCAAATTCATTTGCTTCTCTTTCTAAACGAGTTTTATAGACTCGCCTTAGAAAATTAAAACTGATGTTTTCATCATAATGCAGGACGTAGTGTCCTAACTCGTGTGCTATAAGAAAGTTTTCATACGCACAATCTAAATCACTTCTTACAAATATGTAGCCTTTAGAATCAACAATCATCAGTCTTGAATCTAAAGTTTTTGCTTTGAAATCTTGATACTGGATAGATACATCCAAGTGATCAGCAATTTCTTTTACATTTGATGTTTTAAATTCATAAAATAGGGTTTCTATTTTACTGTTTATATTCATCCATAAGCACACTCCTTTAAATAATAATTATTTGTGCTTTCTAGATATAATCTTCAACATATCAGCAATATCTTCTGCCATCTCCATGATTTCATCATCAGACATATTTTCTAAATCATACCCACCAAAATCGGCTACCATTTCTTGTTTTAAAATGAAGCTTAAGGCTTCTTGTGGGGTAGAGAAAGACATTTGAGAATCATCTGATTTATATTTGGCATCACTTCTACCTAATAAGTAATCAATAGTTACATTAAATATATCTGCAATCCTTTCTAAAGTTTCATAATCAGGTTGTCTATCGCCACGTTCCCACTTACTTATTGATCCATTAGATACTTCTAGCAAATTAGCAAGTTCAGTCTGATTTAATTTTTTTTGCTCTCGCAATTTTTTTAGCCTCATTGCAAAGCTTATTTTGTTTGTCATTTTATTGCCTCCTATATAGACAAATTGTCTAATCTATAATTAAAGTATAATATATTTGGACAAATTGGTTAATATATTTGGACAAATTGGGCAAAAATAATTGACAAATGGACGAACTGTAGATATAATGAAATTGTAGTTGGACGATATGTCCAATATTGGAGGTGATTACTATTGCAGTTGTCAATTATAGAAGGTACTACGGTTATACACAGCAAGATTTCGCAAATCTTATAGGAAAAGATAGAAAAACGTACTGTTTAAAAGAGAAAGGTCGTATTAATTTTTCTCCTCGAGAAATGTTGTTGATTAGAGATGAATTAAGAAAATTTGATAAATCATTAACTATAGATCAAATTTTTTTTACTTCAAAAATGGACAAAATGTCCAAATCAAATTAAAGCCGTTGTACGTTATGTCTTAAAGCACAAACATATTTTAACTGATATTTAATAAAGTTTCCTAAAAAGACACTTTATTAAATACAAGAATTTGGAGTTTAAGAAAGGAGAAATAAATTATGAAAGAAAAAACTTGGGCGCAGTATTTAGAAGAAAAAAGAATGAAAGTGTTAAACGCAATCATTCCTGTATTAAGACCATTTGGAATCACTAAAGTTGATTACGAAGTTAATCTTGAAACTTATCAAGAAACTCTAGTTATTGATGATACAAGGATTGGATGCACTTGCAATAGCATAGAAGCAATCTTGCAAGAAGTAGTCGGCTATCTATTCATTAAGACGTGGGTTCCACCAAGGATATTAGTTAGTGATCCTTATGTAGACCATTGTGTTGAAACAATTACACGTTATTGGGTTAAGGAGGAACAATAAAAAAATGGAAAATGATGTTGAACAAAGATATCCAATGACATTTGCAGTTTTAAGAAATGCAGCGGATAGAATTTCTAATTGGAAAAATGTAACACCACAAGCAAAGACAAGAAAGCGTATCGAAATCACTAAAGTTGTTGTTGCATTAATTAACACACTTTGAAAGGAGAGATACACAAATGGCAAGAGAATTATATGGTCCGCTGTTTTCAGTTAAAAAAGCTGCAAATTATCTAGGAATCGGAATAACTCGTACTTATAAGCTTGTTAACACAAACATTTTGAAAAGTATTAAGGACAAAAATGGTTCGTTGATTGCTAAAAGTGTTCTTGATGATTACATCGAAGAACAGTACCACAAGAACGCAAGTTCTTAAAAATTAAATAAGTAATTACTGGTCATCAAGGAGCCAATCTCAAAAGCCTCCGATAACAAAATAGCATTGATGATTTACTAACTACAGACATAAAAAAGAACTAATACCATACAAGTTTTTCATTTAAAGAGGTTGGTTCCTTGATGGCTGGTAATGGAAAGGAAAGAAGATTTATGAGTAAAAATTCATTAATTATCATGTGCTGTATTTTGTTTGTTATCATTGCAGTTTTAGTGCACATGTTAAAGGAATTCAAATGGTATCAAAAATCCTACTATGAATTGGCAAATAAGATCACTAAAGACAGAAGAGATAGAAAGATGCTGGTTCGTGCAGATAGAGAAATGATCAAGAGTGAAATAGATAAAAAGTTTCTAGCAATTCTTAGAATTTCTCAAAGAGAAGATTATCCAAGAAATCGTTTTGAATTGGGCTATGAATCAGGAAGATTTGAAGTAGAAGTTAAAAACTTATTTCTATCAGGTGGTCTTACAACACATGAGGAAAAGTTTCTTAAAAAGTGTGAATACATTGCAATGTTTGAAGTGAACGAAAAGGAGGTGTAGTTATGAAGTTATCTGGAAGAGGTCTTGCAACAACAATCATCATTGCATTAGCTGCTGGTCAGTTATGTGTAATTGGCTTAAGAAATTTCTTGGATTTTATTTTCAGATAAAAAAATAACAGCACTTAAAAAAGTACTGTTAAATCAAAAAACCAAAATAACCAATAACAATTATAACCAATCAAAGGAGAAATCGCAATGAAATTATCGAAAAAAGGTGCAGTTACTCTAGCAACAGCATTAGTAGTATTCCTTGTTACTATTGGTCTAATGCTATCAAGAGTTAAAGATTTAGAAAGTTCATATGATGAACAATCAAAGCAAATGCAATTATTGAAAGATGAATACAATTCTCTTTCAAATGAGTTATCGGCTGAAAAGTCAGAGAGAACTAAATATCAAAGATTGTATGATGAAGTTTCTATAAGAAATGAACAATTAGAAGCTGAACTTGAAAATTGAAGATGTCTTGGCCAGTTTGTTATTACATACTATTGGCCAGGAGAAGACATTTATGGTCGTTTAACTTCTACTGGTGCTATTGCTGAAGAAGGAAGAACCATAGCGGTAGATCCTACAATCATACCATATGGTTCGATTATAAAAATCAATGGAAATGAATATCTTGCGGAAGATTGCGGTGGAGTGATTAAGGGTAACAAGATAGATATCTTCGTTGACAGTCCAAAAACGCAAAAGTACACAGTAGAAATCTATATAAAAAGAGAGGAATAGAATATGACAAAAAAAGATTTAGAAGACATCATCCAAACCGCAAAAGCTGCAGGTGCAGATGTCAAGGTTGTTCAAATTGGTTCAACTGAAAAGGAAACAGATGAAAGACCAGCAATACCATTACTTAAATTAGAATTAAGCATCAAGAAAGATGGAGATGCACTTTCGGTATTAGCTGATGCTGATTGGAACATCTTAGGAAGTCTTTTCTTAGAAATGGCTCCAATCAATATTGACATTGAAAAGGTCAAAGGAATGTTTACACCGGCTAAAAATGCTTTCATGCATTGCAGTAATGAATTGGATAACTACATCCAAGAACAATTTAAAGGAGCTTTAGAGGATGAAAAAGAAAGAATTAGAAGAAAGAGTTGCTGATTTAGAGAGTTCAATCATTTGTATGGAGTGCAAGGATCATCTAGACAGTGATGATTATCTTCAACTTGGTTATCTCAATCAGGAATTAGCACAATGCAAAAAGGATTTAGAAAATGGTAACTTCCAATTATGAGGAGTTTTTCCCTAATTGTAATGTGGATTATGTCAAAGACAAAAAACATTGGCATCAATTAAGAGGAAAAGGAATTGGTGGTTCTGATGCAGGAATCGCAATGAATGTAAACAATTACAAAACACCTTATGAATTGTGGGAGGAAAAGACAGGTGTTAAAAAGCCTGTATTTCAAACGAGTGAAGCAATCGAAAAAGGAAATGCATTGGAACCTATCCTCATTGAATTGTTCGGTGTCCTTTATAAAAACAAGTTTGAATTGATTGATACGAAAGATATCAGTCTGTCAAACAAGAAATATCCATTTTTAAGAGCTAATTTAGATGGGGCAATGATTGAGATTGCAACCAAAGAAAAATGGGGGTTGGAAATCAAATCAACAACTATTCAAAATGGTGCAATGTTAAAAGAATGGGCCAATGATCACATTCCAATTACTTACTACTTTCAAGTACTGCATTACATGATAACAACAGGATTAAGACATTTTGTTTTATATGCAATTCTTGATATTCCTTGGGCTAACAATGGTGCAGGAAAACAAGAAACAAGAGTTGTTTATCTTCACTATGATGATTTGGTGCTAGATGCAAAATATCTATTTAAAACGGAGTTGTGGTACTGGAACTTAATCGAAACACAAACACCGCCACCGTTCCTTGAAAACAGAAACAAAGAATTAAAAGAAGTCAGTTAGAAAGGAGAACCTATATGAATGAACTATTAAAAGTAAATTATGACAATGACCGCATTACATTGTCAGCAAGAGAATTACATGAGTTTTTAGAAGTAAAAACATCTTTCAAAGATTGGTTTCCTAGAATGTGTGAATATGGCTTTAATGAAAGCCAAGATTTCAACCCGCTCAAAAATGAGCAAGTTCGATTAGAAGGGAATCGACAAGTAAAAAGAACTGTTCAAGATTATGAAATCACTTTAGACATGGCAAAAGAAATTGCAATGATCCAACGCAGTGACAAAGGAAAAGAAGTCAGACAATACTTCTTGGAATTGGAAAGAAGATGGAACAGTCCTGAAGCTGTAATGAATAGAGCACTTGAGTATTCAAGAAAACAAGTAAAAGCTTTGATGGAAGAAAAACAAGGTTTGATTGAAGAAAATAAAGAATTGAAACCTAAAGCTCTATTTGCTGATGCAGTAAGTGCCAGCAATGAATCAATCTTGATTGGTCAGTTGGCAAAACTTATCAGACAAAATGGCTATGAGATTGGTCAAAATCGTTTGTTTGAGTGGATGAGAGAAAACGAATATCTAATTAAAAAGGGTGAACGTTACAATCAGCCAACACAAAAATCAATGGATCTTGGATTGTTTGAAGTCAAAGAAAGAACAATTACTAATCCAGATGGAAGTACAAGAATTACATTGACTACTAAAGTAACAGGTAAAGGTCAAGTGTATTTCATAAATAAGTTTTTATCGTAGAAGGGAGAAGGAAAAAAATGAATGAGTTTCAATCAGGGCTACTTAATGAGCTAGTAGCTGTAAAAATCACAACCAAAGAAGAATTTGATAAAGTTATCAACTTCCTATCAATCAACAACTGCTTTCTTGTGAATGGAGAACCAGTTGTCAAGCTAACATATCCAGGAGATAAAGCATTTGTCATTTTAAAACAAGACAATGCAATCTTCTGGCAACCAGCAAATCAAGTTTTAGATAAACGCTATAGAGTTGTTAGCGTTATTGAGTTCTTTAGACCAGCCGAGGAAGAAAAAGTTGTTGAAGCTAAGGCTGAAGTTATTGAAGAACATGTTGATATTGATGAAAAGCATCTTTCGTTAGAAGTTCAAAAACGACCAGCAAATGAAGCAATCGTTTCTAACATTGATGAAATGGTCAAATTGATTCCAGCAATTGAAGCTAAAAAAGGTGTAGTTGTTGATGAAAAGAATTTTAAGGACTTTGTTAAAGCTAAAACGGGAATGGTTCCTTTATATCGTTCGTATGCCAAAAAATTAGAGGCTGAAAGAAAAGCAGTTAAAAAAGCATACATTGAACCTTATCAAGAGTTTGAAGCAAAGGTAAATAAAGTCGTTAAAGCTTTAAATGATACCGCAAGTGTTGTGGCTGAAAATGTGGATGTATTTGTTCAAAAGCAAAAAGAAGCTCTTAGAAAAGAGCGTCAAGCAGCTATCGACCAGTTAAAAGAAGTATTGATTTCTAGAAAGATGCTTTCAAAAGAATATGCTGATCAGTTTGTTTTTGATGAAAAATGGCTTAATGCTTCCACTTCCAAAAAGAAATTTGAAGAGCAAGTAGAAGCACAATTCAATGCTTTAATGGAAAAAGAAAAGAATGACAAATTAAACCTTGAAATGATTGAAAAAACAATCACCAATGCATGTCTTATCGCAAATGTTGATAAAAAACTCATTTCAAGAGAAAAATATCAAGCTCTTTTGAATACTGAGGGATTACCAAAAGTAACCGAAATGATTACTGATGAAGTAGACAACATCAAAAAGCAATCACAAGCGGTTGCTCAACAAAAAGAAGCAGAACTTCAACATCAAAAGGAAGAGTTTGAAAAGAAACAAAAAGAAGCAGAACTTCAACACCAAAAAGAGTTGGAAGCAGTCAAAAAACAAGCTTCTCAAACAGTTGAAAATCAACCTAAATACACACCAATTAAGCGTGGTGATGAAACGATTGCTAACGTAAATGATAAGTATATCGTTACTGAAATCAAGCAAACGCCTGAAAAGTTCCAAGGCAGAACATGGAAGAAAACATTTGAATTTGAAGGCGATTTAGCAGCTCTTCAAATGTTGAACAGATACATGGATGTAATTAAGAACATCAATCCAACATTCAATTTCGGTGAAGTGAAGCTAACTGAAAAAGAATTAAGTGATCCTCAAACAGGAGTGGTCAATAAATATAACGTTAAAGAAATCAATTAAAGAAAGTTATGAGGTGAAATTATGAATAAGGTTTATTTAGATAAGGACGGAAAATTATTCGTTAATGGTCATGAAATTAAGGGAGTTATGTCCGTTTCATCAGAAACAGATTATCTAGGTACACAAATAGTTTTAAAGTTTGAAGGTGATTACAAATGCGATTTTATTTCATCAGCAAAAAGGCATTCAGTATCTGAACGCCCTAAGGAATAAACTTAGCAATAAAATCTGTAAGTTCTATCAAACCGTTTTTAAATCTACTTTCCATATAAACAATAGCATTATTTGTGAGAAGGAAGTCGCCACTTACCCACTCCTTAACAAAGCCAACGGATTTTAATTCGTTTAGAATGTCGCCAACATCTGCGATATTAAAATCTAAAATATATGGTTCTCGTTGCTCAAAGTTATTTTTAAATTGTTTTGATCTGTCTAACGAATAACCTTGAGCACGCCTTTCTAGAAATGTTTTATATGTAGAACATAAGAATTTATCAGCTAATTTTGTTAGCACTACTGACACTATTTCACCTCACTTTCGAGGTAAATTATAACACTAAACAAAAGGAGAAAATAAATTATGGCAGTACAAAGCATGGTACAACAAGCAAATGAAGTAAGAGAAAATAAAGTAACAACAATCAAAACAGATACAGGAGAAATCAAGCTATCTTCTAAAATCGTAAAGGCTTATTTGGTCGCTGGAGGAGGTAATGTAAGTGATCAAGAAGTCAAACTATTCATTGCATTATGTTCAGCACAAAAATTAAATCCATTCATCAAAGAAGCACATTTAATCAAATATGGTAGTTCACCAGCAACAATGGTTGTTTCTAAAGATGTCTATCAAAAACGAGCAGATAAGCATCCTGAATATCAAGGAAAGAAAGCAGGAATTATTGTTTTAACCGCTGAAGGAAAAATTGATTATCGCGTTGGTACGTTCTATATGCCATCAAGAGAAGAGTTAGTTGGTGGATGGTGTGAAGTCTATAGAAAAGACAGAGAGCCTGAACGTGTAGAAGTATCACTTGATGAATATGTCGGTAAAAAGAAAGATGGGACAGTCAATGCTCAATGGAGTGGCAAGCCAGCGACAATGATTAGAAAAGTTGCAGTTGCTCAATGTTTAAGAGAAGCTTTTACATCAGAATTCCAAGGAATGTATGTTCCTGAAGAAATGGGTGTTGAAGATACAACAAGTAATTTTGTTGTAGAAGAAACTCCTCAAGTGCATCAAGCAATTGAAGCAAATACAGCTCCAACAATGCAAGACATCATCAATGAAGAAAAACAAGCTGAAAAAGTTCCGGTTGATGACTTTGACCCAATGTCAATGTAGGAGGTAATAGGATGCAAGAAGATTACATTATACTTCCTCAATCATTTACAAGTACAAAAGCCTATAGAGATACATACTCTCTATGGACTTTCACTTATCTATTATTCAATTGTGATTATAGCGGATATTTAGAATTGGACATTAGAAATCTAGACTTGCCAATCAGTGAAAACAAGTTCAAAGCATCATTAAAGAAACTATATGATGAAGGACTGATTTATGGTGATACACAAGGAAATCATAGAGAAATCTATATAAGTGATTATCAAGAAAAGTATGTAGAATAAGAGGTTTAATCAATGGCTGAAAAAGAGGTAAAGAAAGGGTACACAGGATTTTCAAACGAGCTGGTGAATGATCCTATTATTAAAAATTCAAAAGCATGGACTCTGTTTTCCTATTGCCTCTTTAAGGCTTATTTTGATGATAAGTATGGAGAGGCAGGAACCTTTACAACCACACAAATAGAAATGAGAAAAAATTTGAGTTGGGACAATAAAACCTTAAAGAAATTTATGGAATTCCTAAAAAATAAAGGCTATATAGATTACAAAACAACTCCTCAAAATACATTTATAAAGGTACTTGATTATAAGAAGTGGAGAGGCTACTAGTATAGGAAAAAATCCCATACGGTATAGGAAAAATTCCCATACGGTATAGGAAAAAATCCCATACGGTATAGGAAAAATTCCTGCACCCCTTTCTATATATAAACAATATAAACAAAATAAACAAGAAAAAACAAGATAAAACAAGAGGGGTGTTGCACACACACAAGAATAACAATCCTTCGCAGCATGGATGGCAGATTGCTATATATAGTAGTGGTGAGTGTGACAGAAAGGATTTTAGAAATTTTGGAAAAAAAGGAAATTAAGAAAATTTTGAAATTTTACAAAAGTATTTATCCAAATTCCAAATTAAGTGAATCTAATCTTGATACTGTCAATACATGGTATTTGATGCTTGAAGATTTCACTTATGAACAGGTACAAAATGCTATTGTTAAATTTTTCAAACAAAAGAATAAATACATGCCTAATCTTCCTAACATTGTTGAAAACATTGAAGTTCCTGATTACACAATTAAAAAGATCCCACCCAACACAGTAATCATTCAGTTTGAGGATGAAGCTTATGGAAACTTTCCATTTAGATTTTTAAATTCACAAGATGCTAAAGAATATTCCAAAAAGTTTCAAGAATGCAATTACGATAAAGAATCAATCAAGATCTTACATGAAGAACATGTTAGAAAACGAAATGCTGGAGTTCTTACATACAGGGGAGAAGCAAAGGCAAGATTAGAACAAAAACTTCAAAATCAAAATAACAAGGGAAGTAGAAGATATGATAAACAGAGTAGTTTTAGTTGGTAGGATGACACGTGATCCTGAACTTAGAAGAACTCAAAACGGTTCAGCAGTTGCAAGTTTCACTTTAGCAATGAACCGTCCAAAGAGAAATGATGAAGAACAACAAGCTGATTATATTTCATGTGTTGTTTGGAATAAGGTCGCTGAAAACGTCGACAAGTACTGTTCCAAAGGTTCATTGGTTGGAGTTGAAGGAAGACTTCGCTCAAGATCTTATGACAACGCTCAAGGTCAACGTGTCT
>UMES01038211.1_pt1 | contig 16541 bp, 8 predicted proteins | sample 1964791 | NCBI WGS metagenome assembly UMES01 (sample SAMEA4836024, study PRJEB28245) | human gut metagenome | biome: gut microbiome; material: fecal sample | place: Denmark | collected 2008
TCCTCCAGATAAGCCTTAATGTCGTATGGAGAAACCTTCAGACACTCCTCGGCATGCAGTTCCGTTTTCTGCAACTCAAGCAGTTGAGTAATCATTCCCATCAGTTTTTCCACATTCTTCATTGCCACCGCAACGGTTTTCTTACCCTGCTCCGGAAGTCCCTCCTGCGCTTCGAGCTCGCTCAGCGGAGCCTTTATTAAAGTAACCGGTGTACGGATATCATGGGCTATACTGATAAAGGAACGTATCTTGTCCCTTATACGCCCTTCGTTCACCTTATGCCTCCTATACTGCACAAACATGCAGACAAAGACAGACAACAAGATGAAATAGAGGAGCAGCGCCCACCACGAAACCCAGTAAGGGTTATGAATGACAATGTCCAGACTTCTTTCTCCCACCTGCTGCCCGGTGTACTTATCAAATGCCCGCAAGCGGAATACATACTTACCGGACGAGAGATTCATATAGCTCACGTTCCGCACTGAATTGGAGTGTTCCCACTCTTCATTGTGATTTTCGAGCCTATACTCATACCTAATACGATGCGGGACTGCAAAGTTGATGGCAGAGAAGGAAATTGAGAAGGAGTTTTGATTATACTTCAAATCTATTTTCCGGGTATCATTGATATTCGTTTGCAAAAGAGAGCCTTTCATTCCCGCTTTGACCGATTCATAAAGCAGTTTAAAGTCTGTCAGAATCAGCTCAACGGGTGCATGAGTCCCCAAGTCCAAAGACGGGAGAAAGGAAAGAACCCCTTCTGCAGTACCGAAAGCAAGACATCCATTCTTCAACTTAAGGGCAGCATTCGGGTTGTAATATCCCCAGCTGACATCCAAAAAATCATTGGCACTGATGATAATATCCCGGGAGCAGTCCAAGCAATACAATTCCTTCTCCGTACTGAACCAGATACGCCCTTCGTTATCCTCCAGCAGGCTGTTGATGGAATTGGAAACCAGATTGTCATCTACGGTATATGCATGCGCCTCTTTCCCATCCGGACCAACACGTATAAGGCCTTCCCCGTCTGTCGCCAGCCAAATATCACCGGATGAGGACTGCATCAGGCAACGGACAGGATAATGCAGAGAGATGTCTCCAAACGTCTGATGCCACTGCGTGTCTCCCGACTTCTTATCAAAGACGGCCAACCCGCTGCAACCGGCAATCAGTAATGAGCCCCCCTTACCCGGCTTTATGTCACCTATGCAATCAATCGGGTAATATGTATAAGTATCCGTCCGTATATCGTAACGGGTAAACTCTCCTTCAATACCACCGAACCAGACATAATCCCCTTCCGCATAAATGGCATAAACATAGTCGGTGGCCATTCCCTTCTCCGGATGTGCATTTCTTTTCTCTTTCTTCTGTACCCGTCCGGTCTGTTTATGAATACAATAGACACCGATACCATAGCCACCTACCCAGATGTTTCCCCCGGAGTCTTCGGCAAGTGCCAATACCACTTTGCCACTATATTCCGTACCGTCCAGATAGTGGGTCCATTTGCGTGACCGAGGTTGATAGAGGCTGACGCCGTTGTTTGTACCATACCAATAATCTCCCTCCGAGTCCTGAAACATCACATTTACATGGTCCGACTTCAGGGAATTATCATTATTGCGTTCGTGCCTGATTCTATAGACATCCGGCATCTCCGGATCCAGATAGCTGATGCCATTCGTAGAAGTGCCAATCCATACAACTCCGGATTCATCCACACAAATATCGGATACCGTATTACCACTCAAGCTTTTGTCATCATCCCCGTTATTCATATAATGGTTCAAAAGTTCTCCGGTAGCGACATCCATGCAAAAAACACCTGCACCGTCGGCTCCCACCAGCAGCAAATTATCCTTTGTCCTTGCAAACGAACGGATAGGTACATGAGGAATCCGGTCATTCAAGGAATGTATTTGCCCTTCGGGACCGTCAAGCACAAATACGCCGTTTGAAAAGGTACCGATGAACAGCTTCGCTCCGAAGACATAGAGCGATTCCACATGCATCTCTGTATGCAGGTCAACCGGCCTCGTCTCAAAAGACGAAGAACCTGCCGCTCCTGCCTTCGTCAGCCGGAAGACACCCTTGTCGGTGCCTGCAAAAAACACTTCATCTTCCATTTGGACCATGCAACGGACAGATTGCCCCTTCAATCCGGCAAAAGACAGTCCTGCACTTTCTTCCCAAGAATAAAGCCCCTTCGACATACACAACCACAAACGGTTTTCGTCATCAAACAGAATATTATACAATACCGGAGAAGGCAGGTAATCGGCCAAGTCCACACGCAATTGGAAAGAGTCCGTCAGTTTGTTGTATGCATAGATTTTTCCATTCTTCAATGCAACCCAGACAATACCCTCCTTATCACACATCATGGTAGTGGAAGACTGGATATTGTCCCTGGAATCAACCATTCCGTCCAGCTTGTAATGCTTGATTTCATTCCCGTCATAACGATCTATCCCGACATGAGTATACACCCAGACAAATCCGGCTGAATCCTTGTTTATCTGGAATACTTGCCGACTGCCCAATCCCTCCTTGATACCCAAGGTGCGGAATGAACCGGCAAACAAGTCAGCGGACAAAAAAACGAACACCCATAACAGCAGAAATGTACATGCAACGGATTTATATGGAAACGGATATGGAGCAGACATAGGTCATATATTGTTTTTCGGATGCAATATTACGCATAAATATAAAAAAAACGGTCGAAAAACTATCCGAATAGGTTCGATTTCTATTACTTTTGCCTTCCGAAACCAACAAATCATGAGAAGCCATGCTCAGTAAGTTCAAATTAAACCAGCTCTATTTCAAGGACACACAGTTTGCCAACCTCATGACACGGCGCATTTTCAACGTCCTTCTGATAGCCAATCCTTACGATGCTTTCATGCTGGAAGATGACGGCCGCATCGACGAAAAGATATTCAATGAATACACTTCGCTCTCCTTGCGCTACCCTCCCCGTTTCACGCAGGTTTCCACTTGCGAGGAGGCGCTGACACAGCTGTCCTCCATCTCTTTCGACCTCATCATCTGCATGCCGGGCACGGGAGACAACGACAGCTTCGACGTGGCACGATACATCAAAAACCTGTATGAACAGATTCCGATGGTGATACTTACCCCTTTCAGCCACGGCATCACCAAGCGTATTGCCAATGAAGACCTCAGTCCCTTTGAGTATGTGTTCTGCTGGCTGGGAAACACCGACTTGCTGGTTTCCATCATCAAGCTGATAGAGGACAAGATGAACCTGGAGCACGACGTCAACGAAGTGGGTGTGCAGCTCATCCTGCTGGTGGAAGACGGCATCCGCTTTTACTCCTCCATCCTGCCCAATCTGTATAAATTCGTATTGAAGCAGAGCCAGGAATTCTCTACTGAAGCACTGAATGCCCACCAGCGCACACTGCGCATGAGGGGACGTCCCAAAATTGTACTGGCACGTACCTATGAAGAAGCCTTTGGCATCTACCAAAAATATAAGAATAATATATTAGGTGTCATCACCGACGTACGCTTCCCCCGCGTAGAACGGGGCGAGAAGGACGGACTGGCCGGTATCAAGCTCTGTGCCGCCATCCGCAAGGAAGACCCGTTTGTACCCCTTATCATACAGTCCAGCGAATCGGACAACGCAGCGTATGCAGCCAAATACGATGCCGCCTTCATCGACAAGAATTCCAAAAAGATGGATGTGGACCTGCGCCGTATTGTATCAGACAATTTCGGCTTCGGCGACTTTATCTTCCGCAACCCGGACACGCTGGAAGAGATTGCCCGCGTAAAGAATCTCAAAGAGCTGCAGAACATTCTTTTTGCTGTTCCGGCAGAATCATTCCTTTACCACATCAGCCGCAACCACGTCAGCCGCTGGCTCTACTCACGTGCCATGTTTCCCGTGGCAGAGTTCCTGCGGCCCATCACCTGGAATAGCTTGCAAGACGTGGATGCCCACCGTAAAATTATCTTCGAGGCTATCGTGAAATACCGCAAGATGAAAAACCAGGGAGTAGTGGCAGTCTTCAGGCGCGACCGCTTTGACCGATACTCCAACTTTGCCCGTATTGGCGACGGTTCGCTGGGAGGCAAGGGGCGCGGACTGGCTTTCATCGACAACCTGGTGAAGCATCACCCCGAGTTCGAAGAGTTTGAGAATGCCCGTGTCGCCATCCCCAAGACCATCGTGCTCTGTACCGATGTGTTCGACGAGTTTATGGATACCAACAATCTGTATCAGATAGCCTTGTCCGATGCCGACGATGACGTCATCCTGCGCTACTTCCTCAAAGCAAAGCTGCCCGACCGCCTGGTGGAGGACTTCTTCACCTTCTTCGACGTGGTGAAGTCGCCCCTTGCCATCCGTTCGTCCTCGTTGTTGGAAGACTCGCACTACCAACCCTTCGCCGGTATCTACAACACCTATATGATTCCCTATCTGGACGACAAGTACGAGATGCTGCGCATGCTGAGCGATGCCATCAAGGGAGTATATGCTTCGGTCTACTTCCGCGACTCGAAGGCATACATGCAGGCAACGAGCAACGTTATCGACCAGGAAAAGATGGCTGTCATCCTGCAAGAGGTAGTGGGCAACCAGTATGGTGACCGCTACTACCCCAGCATGTCCGGTGTGGCACGTTCGCTCAACTACTACCCCATCGGCGACGAGAAGGCAGAAGAAGGTATCGTCAATCTGGCGCTCGGTTTAGGTAAATACATCGTGGACGGTGGCATGACGCTCCGCTTCTCGCCCTATCACCCCAACCAGGTGCTGCAAACCAGCGAAATGGAGATTGCCCTCAAAGAGACTCAGACCCGCTTCTATGCCCTCGACCTGCGCAATGCCGGTCACGACTTCTCCATCGACGACGGCTTCAACCTGCTGAAACTGCACGTCAAAGAAGCGGAAAAGGACGGAGCACTGAACTACATAGCCTCCACCTACGACCCTTACGACCAGATTATCCGCGACGGGCTTTATCCCGGCGGACGCAAAGTCATCACCTTTGCCAACATCCTGCAACACGACGTATTCCCCCTGCCACGCATCCTGCAACTGGCTTTGAAATACGGAGAGCAGGAGATGCGCCGTCCCGTAGAGATAGAGTTTGCCGCCACCATGAGCCGCGAGAAGGACAAAACCGGCACCTTCTACCTGCTGCAAATCCGCCCGATAGTCGACACCAAGGAGATGCTGGATGAAGACCTTACCGCCATTCCGGACGACCAGGTACTGCTCCGTTCCAACAACTCATTGGGACATGGCATCATGAACGAGATACATGACATTATCTATGTGAAGACAGACGACTATAGTGCCTCCCACAACCAGGAGATTGCCTGGGAGATAGAGAAGCTGAACCAGCAGTTCCTGGACGAAGGCCGCAACTATGTCCTTGTAGGTCCCGGACGCTGGGGTAGCAGTGACACCTGGCTCGGCATCCCCGTGAAGTGGCCGCACATCAGCGCTGCCCGCGTGATAGTGGAAGCCGGACTGACCAACTACCGGGTAGACCCCAGCCAGGGAACCCACTTCTTCCAGAACCTGACCTCCTTTGGAGTGGGATACTTTACCATCAACGCCTTTATGAATGACGGCGTATACAACCAGGAATTCCTGAATGCACAGCCTGCCGTACACGAGACGAAGTACCTGCGGCATGTACATTTCCACCAGCCGATGGTGGTAAAGATGGATGGCAAGAAGAAACTGGGAGTGGTGCTGATGCCCGAAGAATAAATCAGTCCGTCAGCCGGTGCAGCACAATCATCACCACCTCTGCGGGAGCAAACATGCGGATGGCTTTCTGCGAAGTGCCGATGCCGTTGGTGACAATCATCGGGATGTTCTTTGAGTTGTACTTCAGCCCGGAGAGGAACCGCTGCCCGTAGTGCGAGGGGACTATCGGTGCATAAAGCCCGAACAGCGTCACCTGCCCGCCATGCGTGTGTCCGGCCAGGATGAGATCGGAGTTTGTCACCGGGACGTCCTCGGCATAGTCTGGCGTATGCGTCAGCAGGATTACGAAATCGTCGGGCGAAAGGCCGAGTGTGGGCGATGTGCCGTTCTTGGCCAAGTCGAAAGGATTGCGCACGCCCGCTACAAGAATCCGCTCGCCGCCACGCCGCAGGGTGTCCACCTTATGCTCCAGCAGATGCATGCCATAATGCCTCATTTCGCGCACGATGTCGTCATAGCAAGCCTCGTAGTCATTGTTGCCAAGCACGGCATAGGTGCCCAACGGCGTCTTCACTTGCGCCAGGGCAGCCATGACGGGCGGCACGTACTGGCAGCCTTCGTGAAAGTCACCGCCAATCAGCAGCACGTCGGCCTTCTGGTCTATGAGCAGGCGGACCAGGTCCTTCAATCCCTCCTCCTTCAGCAGGCTTTTGTAGTGCAGGTCGGAGACAAAGGCGATGCGGAAGCCCTCGAAGGCGGCAGGCACGTCGCGATGCGTGAAGTCGTACGTCTTAATGCGGCTGACGCCCTTATAGGCCGAGCCTACGTGGGTGGTTTTCGATGTGATTCTTGTACCTCGCTGCACAATTACCTTTTGTACCGGTGCCGTTTTCTTTATCTGCTGTTTCTTTACCTCGCCCTTCGCCGGCTGGCGGCGGACATTACGCAAATCAGACTGGTCAAAGGTGAACATCGGCGAAAGGCGGGCAGGCAACCCGATAGTATCGCCAAGCTGCGTGCTGTCTGCCTGCATGACTGGCTGCGGCAACGACACGGTAATCATCCGCTTGGAACGGCAGGAAGACAAGAGCAGCAGAGAAAGAATGGATATGTAGACTAACTTCTTCATCATAAGTGGGTACAAATATAGGGATTTTCAGTATTTTTGCTGGCAGATGCCGAACTAAATTGGAAGTACGATGAACGAGATTAAACAGAATTCACCCTACGCATGGTTTCTCGCCGCCCGCCCCAAGACGTTGACGGGAGCCATCATCCCGGTATTGCTGGGCAGTGCCCTTGCCTTCAGCGACGGACAGTTCAAGACCGCACCCGCCCTGCTGTGCGCCCTCTTTGCCTGCGGCATGCAGATTGCCGCCAACTTTATCAACGACCTCTTCGACTTCCAGAAAGGGACCGACCGTCGGGAAGACCGGCTGGGGCCACAGCGCGCCTGCGCCGAAGGTTGGATTACGCCGGCAGCCATGAAAACCGGCATCGGCATCGCACTGACACTGTCGTGCCTGGCAGGGCTGGCAGTGCTGTTCACCGTCTGGGGGCAGCTGCCCCACGGAGGCTGGGAACTGGTGGTGCTGGGCGTGGTGTGCATACTGTTTGCTTTCCTCTATACCACGCTGCTCTCCTATCGGGGCTGGGGCGACGTACTGGTGCTGGTGTTCTTCGGCTTCGTGCCCGTATGCGGCACCTACTACGTGCAGGCCTATACGCTGAATATGGATGTGGTGGTGCTGTCGCTCGTCAGTGGCCTCGCCATAGACACCTTGCTGATGGTGAACAACTATCGCGACCGCGAGCAGGATGCCGTGAGCGGCAAGTGTACGCTGGTGGTACGCTACGGCAAGAAGTTCGGTGAGAATATGTATCTGGCACTGGGCATCGCCGCCGTGCTGCTCTGCTTCTGGTTTGTCTACACGGGCAAGCTGACTCCGCTGGAATTTATCTGGGCTCCCTGCGTCTATCTCTATATGCACGCACTGACGTGGCGCAAAATGATACAGATAGGTAGCGGTAAAAAGCTGAACAGCATACTGGGCGAGACGTCGCGCAATATGCTGTTCTTAGGATTACTGTTAGCGGTGGCGCTGAATTGAGAGGTTAGAGGTTAAGGATTAGCGGTTAGACCCTAATCCCTAAACCTTAACCTCTACCTCCATACATCTGTTCGTAATACTTCTGATAATCACCGCTGGTCACTTCTTCCACCCACGGCTGGTTGTTCAGGTACCATTCAATGGTCTTGACGATGCCGACCTCGAACTTCGTCTCCGGATACCAGCCCAGGGCATTGGTAATCTTTGTGGGGTCGATGGCATAACGCTGGTCGTGACCTAGGCGGTCTTTGACGAAGGTGATAAGGTCTTCGTTTATCCAGCTGATGTCAATCGTGCCGTCGGCGGCTTTTACTTGTTTCTTCAGCACTGCACGGTAACGGGGTTCTTCCTCCATCAAGCGGCGGACGGTGGCAATAGTCAGCTTCACGATTTCAAGATTGGTCTTTTCGTTGTGACCGCCTACGTTGTAGACTTCGCCTTCCACACCCTCGCGGACAACCAGGTCGATAGCTTTGCAGTGGTCTTCCACGTAGAGCCAGTCACGCACGTTACTGCCGTCGCCATAGACGGGGAGGTTCTTGCCTTCGAGAATATTCTTGATGATAAGCGGAATCAGCTTTTCGGGGAAGTGATAAGGACCGTAGTTGTTGGAACAGCGGGTGATAGTGACGGGCATCTTATAGGTATCGTGATAGGCCATCACTACCATATCGGCACTCGTCTTGCTGGCGCTGTAAGGGCTGTGCGGGCAGAGCGGGGTTTGCTCTGTGAAGTAGCCTTCGGCACCAAGTGAGCCGTAAACTTCGTCGGTAGACACTTGATGGTAACGAACGCCTTTGCGCCAAGTGGGATAACCGGACTCGTCCTTACCCGTGACCCAGGCACGGCGGGCGGCATCGAGCAAGTTTTGTGTACCCAGGATGTTGGTCATCAGGAAAAGCTGGGGATTCTCTATGCTACGGTCTACGTGGCTCTCGGCAGCAAAATTCACTACGTAATCGAATTTATACTTGGCAAACAGTTCGTCGGCAAGCACGCGGTCGCAGATGTCACCTTTTACAAAAAAGCAACGTTCATCGTCAATGTCATTGGCAATGGTGCCCAGATTGCCTGCGTAGGTCAAGGCATCCAGTATCACCACTTTAATATCATTATGTTTTGCCAGGATATATTTAATATAGTTGGCGCCGATAAAACCGGCGGCACCGGTTACGAGATAAGTCTTCATGAGAATTAAAAATTATAAATTAAAAATTAAAGTCAGCGGGCCTTTATAGGAGAACTATTCTCCTTCTCTTTTTGGGGAACAAAGAGTTCATCGCTTCGATTCAGCCAGTTCCATCAGGTATTTGCCATATTCGGTCTTGCCAAGCTGTTCACCCAAGCGATACAGCTGGTCTACATCTATCCAGCCCTTGCGCCAGGCAATCTCTTCGATACAGCTCACGCGGAAGCCTTGACGGTTCTGGATGGTGGCGACAAAATTGCTGGCTTCCAGCAGGCTGTCGCAATTGCCGGTGTCGAGCCAGGCAAAGCCACGGCCGAAGAGCTCCACTTTCAGCGTGCCCTCGTCCAGATAGAGACGGTTGAGGTCGGTAATTTCGTATTCGCCGCGAGCAGAGGGCTTCAAGGAGGCGGCTTTCTCTGTCACGGTGGAGTCGTAGAAGTACAGTCCGGGGACGGCATAGTTGCTTTTAGGATTGGCAGGCTTTTCTTCCAGCGAGACGGCTTTGCCGTTGGCATCAAACTCCACTACACCGTAGGCACGGGGGTCCTTGACGTAATAACCAAAGATGCAGGCACCCTTGTCTATGGAAGCGGCACGCTTCAGCATGGCGGAGAAGCCTTGACCGTAGAACATGTTGTCGCCCAAGATGAGGCAGCCCGGTCCGCCGTCCAAGAACTCTGCACCCAGCACAAAGGCTTGTGCCAGTCCGTTGGGATTCTCTTGTATCTTATAGGAAAAGGACATACCGAGTTCTTCGCCGGTTCCCAGCAGCTCGCGGAACATGGGTAAGTCACGTGGAGTAGAGATAATAAGCACTTCGCGAATTCCCGCCAACATCAGTGTAGAGAGCGGGTAGTATATCATCGGCTTGTCGTAGACGGGCATTATCTGCTTGGAGATAGCCTTGGACAACGGATAGAGACGAGTGGCACTGCCACCTGCAAGAATAATTCCTTTCATATTTCAGTTCTTTTTCGGTGATACTTCAAAATGGAGAATAAAATAAGAAGGAGGACGATGCCCCACGGCTCTACTTGCTATTCGGGTACAAAGATAATGGAAAAATTCGATTAAGTGAAGGCTTGGTTTCATCTTTTTACTTCATTGCTTTGCTTACTCCGGTACATTGTTTTGCTTACTTCAGTGCGTAACGGCCGTCACCCCTTGATGAAACGGTCTTTACCTCAGCGTGTAACGACCTTTACCAAATAGTGTAACGGCCTTTACCCAATAGCGTAACGACCTTTACATTAGCATGTAACGGCTTTTACACTATAGCGTAAACAATCGGTAAATACAATCCATTGTAAATAAACAAACTACATCATCGGTCAGCAAGTTCTATCACCTCCAAATCTTTAAACGTTCCCCCATCAACCGCAAAGCGTACCATCGTACGCACCTTATGGAAACCTTGAATGCCCGCAGCGCCCGGATTGATGTGGAGTACATCCAACGTCTTGTCATACTTCACCTTCAGTATATGCGAGTGCCCGCTGATGAACAGCTTTGGGGGACGCACCAGAATGCTGCCCTTGATGGAAGGGTCGTAGTTGCCGGGATAACCGCCGATATGTTTCATCAGCACCTCTGCCCCATCCACCGTAAAACGGAGAATCTGCGGATAGAGCTGCCGTATCTCCTGCCCGTCAATATTGCCATACACGGCACGGAAGGGACGGAAAGCCGCCAGCTTCTGTGCCACTTCCAGCGAACCGATATCGCCGGCGTGCCATATCTCGTCACAGTCTTCAAAATATTGCAGGTACTTTTCATCCCAGTAGCCATGCGTATCCGATAATAAACCAACTTTTGTCATTTTTCCTTTGTTTATTAAAACAAAGGTAATTATATTTGGGAAAGAAATCAATATGCTAATGTGATAATGTGCCAATATGCTAATTGGCTGCGCACCATCCGCGAACTTCTCTTCATTAGCACATTGGCACATTAATCACTTTAGCACATTAAACTATGGAAAACAGATATTTCAAACGTGATATCAGCTGGCTGTCTTTCAACTACCGCGTGCTGCTGGAAGCCGAAGACGATACACTGCCGCTATACGAACGCATCAACTTCATTTCCATATACTCTTCCAATCTGGAAGAATTCTACAAGATACGCGTGGCCGACCATAAGGCCATAGCCACCGGAGCCTCGCAAAGCGATGAAGAGACTATGCAGTCTGCCGCCGAACTGGTAGATGAAATCAACCAAGAAGTCAACCGCCAACTGGAGGAACGTATCCGCATCTACGAACAGAAGATACTGCCCGCCCTGCGGAAACATCACATCATATTCTATCAAAGCCGCAACGTAGAACCGTTTCACCGCGACTTTGTGCGCAGCTTCTTCCGCGAAGAGATATTCCCCTATCTGGCCCCGGTGCCCGTAAGCAAGGACAAGGTGATTTCATTCCTGCGCGACAACCGTCTCTATCTAGCCGTACGGCTTCATCTGAAAGGAGCTCCCGCCAGTTCTCCAAACCGCATCCAGTATTTCGTGATGAAACTGCCGTACAGCAAAGTGCCGCGCTTCATCCAGCTGCCCAAGATGGGGAAAGACTATTATCTGATGTTCATTGAAGACATCATCAAGGCCAATCTGGATACCATCTTCCCCGGTTATGAAGTGGACAGCAGTTATTGCATCAAGATTTCACGCGATGCGGATATTCTGATAGACGATGCCGCCAATACCTCCGAAATCATCGAGCAGGTGAAGAAGAAGGTAAAGAAACGCAAGATAGGCGCCGTGTGCCGTTTTGTATACGACCGCGCCATGCCCCAGGACTTCCTCGACTTTCTGGTAGATGCCTACCGCATAGACCGCCGGGAGCTGGTGCCGGGAGACAAGCACCTCAACATGGAGGATTTGCGGCATCTGCCTAATCCCAACCAAAGCGTACGTCCCATCAAGAAACCCCAGCCCATGAAGCTGACCTGCCTGGACGAACGCGAATCCATCTTCCGCTATGTGGAGAAGAAGGACCTGCTGCTGCATTATCCCTACCACTCCTTCGACCACTTCATCCATTTTCTATATGAAGCCGTCCACGAACCCACCGTGCGTGAAATCATGGTGACCCAGTATCGCGTGGCAGAGAACTCCACCGTCATCAACACCCTGATAGCCGCCGCACAGAACGGAAAGAAAGTCACCGTCTTTGTGGAACTGAAAGCCCGCTTCGACGAAGAAAACAACCTCGCCACCGCCGAGATGATGAAAACCGCCGGCATCAACATCATTTTCAGCATACCGGGACTAAAGGTACATGCCAAAGTAGCCCTCGTGCTACGCCGCGACAAGGAAGGGCGCAAACTGACAAGCTACGCCTACATCAGTACCGGCAACTTCAACGAAAAGACCGCCACCCTCTATGCGGACAGCGGACTATTCACCTGCAACCCGGTAATTGTAAACGACTTGCACAACTTGTTCCGTACTCTGCAGGGAAAGGAAAATCCGGTGTTCCACCGCCTGCTTGTGGCCCGCTTCAACCTGATTCCTGAACTGAACCGCCTCATCAATCACGAAATAGAACTGGCCCGGCAAGGCAAGCAAGGACGGATTATCCTAAAAATGAATGCCCTGCAAGACCCCGCCATGATAGACCGCCTCTACGAAGCCTCGCAAGCCGGTGTAGAGATAGACCTCATTGTCCGCGGCATCTGCTGCCTCATCCCCGGGCAGGAGTACAGCCGCAACATCCGCGTAACACGCATCGTGGATACCTTTTTGGAACATGCTCGTGTGTGGTACTTCGGCAACGGCGGCGCACCCAAGCTCTTCCTCGGCTCGCCGGACTGGATGCGGCGTAACTTGTACCGCCGTATCGAAGCCGTCACCCCCATTCTGGACCCGGACTTGAAGCAAGAGCTCATCGATATGCTATCCATACAACTGTCGGACAAACGGAAAGCCTGCTTTGTGGACGACCGGTTGCGAAACCGCTGGAAGTCGTCGCGACCGCAAAAGGAGAAGGTACGGTCGCAATATAGCTTTTACGAATACTTGAAACAAGGGATTAAGGATTAGCGATTAACGATAATTATCAATCGTCAATTATCAATTGTCAATCGCTTTGTAACATTTCTGTAACATGTATGACATTTCCCTGCAACACCAAACTCTTTCCTTTGCAGCCGGAAATAAAATACATGTCTATGGAAACAATTTATCTGGGTATCGTCATCTTTCTGTTCGTACTCGCGATTTTCGACCTCGTGGTAGGTGTCAGTAATGATGCGGTCAATTTTCTTCAGTCGGCTGTCGGAGCAAAGGCAGCATCTTTCAAAACCATACTGTTCATTGCAGGCATTGGCGTCTTCATCGGCGCGGCACTCAGCAATGGCATGATGGACATTGCACGACACGGCATCTATCAACCGGAGCACTTTTACTTTGCCGAAATCATGTGCATTCTGCTTGCCGTCATGTTGACGGACGTCGTGCTATTAGATGTCTTCAACACTATGGGAATGCCTACCTCCACCACTGTATCCATGGTGTTCGAACTGTTGGGAGGTACGTTCGCACTGGCGCTCATCAAGGTCTATAATAGCGATGCATTGGGACTGGGCGACCTCATCAATACAGACAAGGCACTGTCTGTCATCATGGCCATTTTTGTATCCGTAGCCATTGCCTTCTTTTTCGGTATGCTGGTACAGTGGCTGGCACGTATCGTGTTCACCTTCAACTACAAGAAAAACATGAAATACAGCATCGCGCTGTTCGGTGGTATAGCTGCCACCAGCATCATCTACTTCATGCTGATAAAGGGGCTGAAAGACAGCTCATTCATGACCACTGAAAACAAGCAATGGATACACGACAATACCGCATTGCTGATAACCGGTTTCTTTGTATTCTTCACCATACTGATGCAGATACTGCATTGGTGCAAGATAAATGTCTTCAAAGTAGTGGTTCTGATGGGTACTTTCGCCCTCGCTCTTGCCTTTGCCGGCAATGACTTGGTGAACTTTATCGGTGTCCCCCTCGCAGGATATTCCTCATTTATTGACTATACAGCCAATGGTACGGCCGCCGGCCCCGACGGATTCCTGATGTCCTCACTCCTCGGTGCAGCCAAAACCCCGTGGTATTTCCTTATCGGTGCAGGCGCCATTATGGTTTATGCACTCTGCACATCCAAGAAAGCCCACAACGTTATCAAGACTTCCGTGGACCTTGCCCGCCAGGATGACGGTGAAGAGAACTTCGGAAGTACCCCGATAGCCCGTACGCTGGTACGCTTCAGCATGACTCTGGCTAACGGAATATCCAAAACGATGCCCGAAAGCAGCAAGCGGTGGATGAACACACGCTTCCAGAAGGATGAAGCCATCATAGCCGACGGCGCCGCTTTTGACTTGGTTCGCGCCTCCGTCAATCTCGTATTGGCTGGTCTGCTCATCGCCTTGGGAACTTCCTTGAAACTTCCCCTTTCCACCACTTACGTCACCTTTATGGTAGCCATGGGTACATCGCTTGCCGACCGTGCCTGGGGACGTGATTCGGCGGTATTCCGCATTACGGGTGTGCTCAGCGTTATCGGCGGTTGGTTCATCACTGCCGGAGCAGCGTTCACCATCTGTTTCTTCGTAGCACTGATTATCCATTTCGGCGGTACGGTTGCCATCCTGGCACTGATTGGTCTGGCAGTCTTCATGCTGATTCGTAGCCAAGTGATGTACAAAAAGCGCAAGGAGAAAGAAAAAGGCAACGAGACCCTGAAACAGTTGATGAAGAGTACGGACAACAATGAAGTCATCGAATTGCTCCGCAAGCATACCCGTGAAGAACTGGTGAAGATTATGGAATTCACAGAAGAGAATTTTGAACGTACCGTCACTTCCTTCCTACACGAGAATCTACGCGGACTGCGTCGTGCCATGGGCTCAGTAAAATTCGAAAAACAACTCATCAAGCAGATGAAGCGTACCGGAACACTTGCCATGTGCCGTCTCGACAACAATACCGTACTGGAAAAAGGACTCTATTACTATCAAGGCAACGACTTTGCCAGCGAACTGGTGTACAGCGTAGGCCGTCTTTGCGAACCTTGCTTAGAGCACATAGACAATAACTTCAATCCGCTGGATGCCATTCAGAAAGGAGAATTTACAGACGTAGCCGAAGACATCTGCTATCTGTTACAAGTATGCCGCCACAAGCTGGAAACGAACAATTATGATGAACTGGAAACAGAGATTCGCAAAGCCAACGACCTCAACGGACAGTTGTCTCACCTGAAACGCGAAGAGCTGCAACGCATCCAAAGCCAGAGCGGCAGCATCAAAGTCAGCATGGTATACCTGACTATGATACAAGAAGCCCAGAACGTAGTGACCTACACCATCAACCTGATGAAAGTAAGCCGCAAGTTCCAAGTAGAAAAAGAAGAGTTATAAGTTATGAGTTATAACGCATGGTACATAACATGCAACTTATAACTCATAACTCCTTAAGCCCCATCTTCTCCGCCCGTTGCAACATAAATGCACGGGCGGCTTCGTATTCATTGGGAATGATGCCGTCCAAAATGGCATCCTTAATGGCACTCTTCAAGGCACCTACCTGCTGGCAAGGAGAAAGGCCGAAAGTCTTCATGATTTCTTCACCACTGACCGGAGGCTGGAAATTACGGATACGGTCGCGTTCCTCCAAATCCTTCAGCTTCTGGCGTACCAACTGAAAATTATTAAGGAAGCGTTTCTTACGCTCCATATTCTTGGAAGTAATGTCGGCTTCGCACAGTGTCATCAGGTCGTCTATATCATCACCTGCCTCAAACAAGAGACGACGCACTGCCGAGTCGGTCACTACATCATCCGCTATCACAATGGGACGCATGTGCAGGCTCACCATTTTCTGCACATATTTCATCTTCTCATTCATAGGGAGCTTCATCTTGCGGAAAATATCGGGTATCATCTTCTCGCCAATGAAATTATGGTTATGGAACGTCCAGCCCGCACGGGGTTCCCAACGCTTGGTGGCAGGCTTGGCTATATCATGCAGAAGAGCTGCCCAGCGTAGCCAAAGGTTGTCGGTCTTCTTGCTGATGTTGTCGAGTACTTCGAGCGTATGGTAGAAATTGTCCTTATGGGCGCGTCCATTGCGCGTCTCCACGCCTTGCAGCCTGACAAGTTCCGGGAATATCAGTTCCAGCAGACCACAGCGGTCCAGCTCAATGAATCCCTTAGACGGAATAGGTGACAAGATGATTTTGTTCAGTTCGTCTGCAATGCGTTCTTTGGAGATGATGGAGATGCGTTCGCGATTACGCTCCAGAGAATCGAATGTCTCATCGTCAATATAGAATCCCAGCTGGGTGGCAAAACGGACACAGCGCATCATGCGCAAAGGGTCATCACTGAAAGTTATATCAGGGTCGAGGGGAGTCCGGATGGTCTTTTCCTTCAAGTCTCCAATACCGCCAAAGGGGTCGACCAACTCGCCATAACGCACCCGGTTCAGGCAAACAGCCAGTGCATTGATGGTAAAATCACGGCGG
>UMES01011194.1_pt1 | contig 16249 bp, 10 predicted proteins | sample 1964791 | NCBI WGS metagenome assembly UMES01 (sample SAMEA4836024, study PRJEB28245) | human gut metagenome | biome: gut microbiome; material: fecal sample | place: Denmark | collected 2008
TACGGTCTTTTACATCCGGAAGAAATACTGCGAATTCATCCCCGCCCATACGTCCAATGCTGACCTGATTACCGTAGACTTCCCTTAAAATATTAGACACACTCATAATGACGCGGTCGCCAACCCAGTGGCCATACACATCATTGACCTGCTTAAAATTATCCAGATCAATAGCAATGTATGCATAATTTTGTCCTTCTGCCACTAACTCCAGTTCTTCTTTGATACGATCTTCCATCGTACCACGGTTTAACAGTCTCGTCATGGAATCTCTGGCTGCACAATCCCGTAAATATTCTCTTTCTCTCGCGTAACGTCTGTTTTTTTCCACTTTCTCCGTTACATCCGTGATCGTAATATAACTGACCGGTTTTAACTGCGAGGATATAACATCCATGGATACCATCACACGAAAAGACAGCCACTTTTTATTTCCGTCTTTCGTCTCTGTCTGAGCAGTCAGTTCAAATGACTCCCCTGTCAGAATCTCTTCATGATGCTCCCTCATGACCATTCTTAAGTCAATATCCACAAACCGGCTCCAGCCGTCCTGTACTTTTTCAATAAATTCCTCCCGCGTGTAACCGAGCATATGGTACGCCATCGTATTCACATAATACACCTTGCGTTTTCTGCCCTCACTGCTCACAACAAGACCAAATGGTACGTTTTTCATAACTTTATGAAAAACCTTTTCCTCCAATACCGAGCTTTCCATTCTCCCTCTCCCGTTAAAAAATTAACTAATTGATCCCCCGAACAGTATACTACATTACTTTAAAATAAAAAAGTATTTTTATGAATATTTTTCTTTCTTCTAGACTTCCATACTTTTTTCCTATATAATTTATCTAATTATTTTTTTACTTAATGGAGAAAATTAGTATGAAAATAACATTTTTCACGCAAGAATGGAGAATTTTATGAAAATTGGCATTATTTCTGATACACACGGTATTTTCCGTGAAGAGTGGCACCGTCATTTAGACGGCTGCGATTATCTGATCCATGCAGGCGATTTCTGTACGCAGAAAAATTATGACTGTTTCCGGAACTTTGGCATTCCGCTTTATATGGTCCGAGGCAACAATGACCGCGGTGACTGGGCAAAAAATCTTCCTGAATTTTTACAGTTCCGCATTGGCGGCAAGACTTTTTTTCTGGTTCATAATCAGTTTGATCTTCCATTTGACCTGACAGATGCTGATTTTCTTATCTTTGGTCATACTCATCACTATACATTTTATAAACGTTTCAATAAAGTTTATATTAATCCGGGCAGTGCCAGTGACGGACGTGGAGATTCGAAAAGTCTTGCAATCCTGACACTTTCAGGCAATGATTACAGTTTAGAACGTGTCATTCTGTGATTTTTACAGATTTTGAAAGGAGAGGATTTCCTTGTTACACATCACTTCGTTGAATGAAGGGCTAGAACTTTTTAAGGCACTCGGTTCTGATGTGAGAATTGAAATTTTAAATATTTTGCTGGAAAACGACAATATGAGCATGAATGAACTTGCCTCCCGTTTAAATATTACAAACGGTGCCTTAACCAGCCATATCAAAAAACTTGAGAACTGCGGACTGATCACAACATCCAGTGAATCTGCTGTTCACGGCAACCAGAAGATCTGTTCGATCCATTTAGATAAAATCCTGATCGATTTAGAAAAGCCTGCCGAAATTGAGAATGTTTATCATACGGAATTAAAAGTCGGCCATTATACAAATTATCAGATCTGCCCGACCTGCGGGCTCGCCTCCGCAGATGCCCTGATCGGCGAGGTGGACGATCCGCGGTATTTTGAACATCCGGACCGCTATAACGCTGATATTCTATGGTTTACACGCGGTTATGTTGAATATGCCATTCCAAATTTTATCCCGGCTTCCAAAAAAATCACACAGATCACAATTTCCGCAGAACTTAGTTCCGAAGCACCAGGCACCAACAATGACTGGCCTTCCGATATCAGTTTTTACTTAAATGATATTCATATTGGTGACTGGACCTCCCCCGGCGATTTTGGCGATGTGAAGGGTCTGTTGACACCGGACTGGTGGTATGCAAGCTGGAACCAGTACGGATTGCTAAAACAACTTGTCATCAATCAAAAAGGTACCTATATCGACGGTCTCAAAATATCCGACGTTAAAATCGATGATTTCCATCTCAACTGCCGCAGCAGCATCCGCTTCCGCCTGGCTGTAGAGGACGATGCCAGGCACGTCGGCGGACTTACGATCTTTGGAAAATCTTTCGGCAATTACAGCCAGGATATCAAAGTCAGCCTTGGCTACGCCCCGATGGAAGAAATGAAGTAATATTACCGCAAAAAAATGGTAACAGTCCGTCTGAACTGTCACCATTTTTTATATGGGCATTTTGATACGGCTGCCGCGGCGCGCAGCTCTACATAGCAGCCGCACGCACCGCAGGTTCCCGCGTTTAAAAGTTCACAGGTTTTGCAGACAGTAAGCCGTCTCTCATACTCGCTCTCTGATGCCTGATCTTCTATTTTGATCGCCTCTTTATATTTCTCAATCATTTTTGCATCCGCTTCCGCCATTTCGCGCAGCAGACACTTTTTACAGATCTGTGCCATATGTCATCTCCGCCTGTAATTTTCGTTACTTTTCATACTTCCGGTGTGACCAGCAGCTAATTTTCCTGCCATTGCTGACAGTTTTTTTCTTATTTTGCAAGACGCAGCTCGATCACACTGTTTGCCGGCATTGTGACATTCACGCCGTTTTCCGTCTCCTCATAGGCAGTAAAATCTTTTTCTGTCACGGTATCCGGTGCCTCAAATGTGTTATGTGCATGCATATCGGAATCGGTTACGATCTTTGCCTCAGTTACATGATAGCCACGGTTTGCAAGCTGGATCTCCACCTTTTCCGATGCCTCCACAGAGAGGTTGTTCATGGTGACGGTGATCACACCGTCTTTATCCATGGATACGGACTCTGTGATCTTCGGTACTTTCCACTCATCCGATCCGATCTCACCTGCCCCGGTCAAAGTGCTCTCTAACAGGTCTGCGCCCTGATGGTGGCGGTACATATGCATGACATGGTAGGTCGGTGTCTTTATCATCTGGCCGCCCTCTGTCAGAAGTACAGACTGTAAAACATTTACCATCTGTGCTAACGCAGCCATTTTGACACGGTCACTGTGCTTGTTGAAAATATTTAAGGTGATACCTGCAACAAGTGCATCACGCACCGTATTCTGCTGATACAAAAATCCCGGATTGGTGCCCGGCTCGCAGGTATACCAGGTGCCCCACTCGTCCACGATCATACCGACTTTTTTATCCGGATCGTACTCATCCATAATCGCACCGTGGCGTTCGATCAATGTCTCCATATAAAGCGCCTTCGATAATGTCTTATACCAGACATCCGCATCAAAGTCCGTAGAACTTCCTTTGATCTCCCAGCCCTCCGGATGTACATAGTAATGAAGTGATAGACCATCCATAAATCCGTGCCACTGCTCAGCATGGTCAAATGCCGTATTTAACACTCCTTTTGTCCAATAGTAGTCTGCAACATTTGCACCACAGCAGATCTTTTTGATCGGACGGTCCGGGTGATAATTGCGCACATAGGTCTGGTATCTGCGGTACTCATTTGCATAATATTCCGGCGTCATATTTCCACCGCATCCCCAGTTTTCATTGCCGACACCAAAATAGTCCACTTTCCATGGCGCCTCATGTCCGTTTTCTTTTCTCAAATCTGCCATCGGGGAGACGCCCTCAAAGGTCATGTACTCCACCCACTCTGACATCTCACGGACAGTTCCGCTTCCAAGATTACCGTTAACGTAAGTCTTACAGCCGATCTGACGGCACAGTTCCATATATTCATGTGTTCCGAAACTGTTATCTTCCACAACACCACCCCAGTGTGTGTTGATCATTTTTTTACGCTTTTCCTTCGGTCCGATTCCGTCCATCCAGTGATATTCGTCCGCAAAGCAGCCACCCGGCCAGCGCAGTACCGGAACTTTTAATTCCTTTAATGCGTCCACAACATCGGTGCGCATGCCGTTTACATTCGGAATCTCCGATTTTTCGCCGACGTAAATTCCCTCATAAATACATCTCCCCAGATGCTCCGAAAAATGTCCATAGATTTCCGGCTCAATACGACTCTTTTTGTTTTCCTCATTGATGATCAGTTTTGCCATTGTTTTCTCTCCTTTTTTATTTATTTTCATAGGAAAATACCGGTCTTCCGGCTTCATCCCATTTTACCTTCATAAGCATCGCATGACGGTTCGGATTGTACAACGGATCTCCGTTAATTTCTGCCTCCGTCCGCGCGTGGTAGACCATGACGTCATTTCCATCTTCATCCACGGTAAACGAGTTGTGTCCCGGTCCGTAAATGCCCAGTTTTTCACAGGTTTTTAATACCGGGTAACGCTCTTTTTTCCACAAACGCGGATCTAAAATGTCCGCATCCTCATCGATGGATAACATTCCCACACAGTAATCCACACCCGTCTCGCTCGCCGAGTATGTTAAGAACATTTTTCCGTCATGATGGATCACGGCAGGTCCCTCGTTGACCCAGAACCCTTTCCGCTCCCAGTCGTAATCCGGAGTGGTAAGAAGCACCTGCACTGTTTTTAACTGATTGCCGGATTCCATCTTTGCAATGTAGAGATTTGAAATCATTTTGCCGACTCCGACCTTTTCTGCCCAGACATAATAATATTCACCTTTATTTTCAAAGACGGTCGCATCCAGCGAAAATGCCTCAAAAGAAAACTCATCCTCCGCTGCGCGTTTCATCTTTCCAAGTTCCACCCACTCATCCGTCAGCGGATCGTCCCCGCTGCACTCTAACACATATGGACGGATCTTCCAGATATCTTCCGCCTCGCCTCCCGCAAAATAAATATACCATTTTCCAAACAGATAGTGGATCTCCGGTGCCCAGATATGATAACTCATCGGACCGGACTCATGTTTCTTCCAGACCATGACTTCCTCTGCCCCGGAAAGTTCCGCCAGTGTTCCGGCACGTCTCAATACGATCCCGTCATACGCCGGTACCGACGCCGTAAAATAATACGAGCCGTCCGTATGACGGTAAACATATGGATCCGCACGCTGTAAAATCCACGGTTCATTGTACTTTAAAGATTTTTCATCTGACATGCAGTATCCTCCCCTCTGATGACATTCGCACTGTTTCTTTCTTATGACAGTATACTCCTTATTTTTTGTTTTGTATAGATTATTCTAAAATATTATATACTTTTCTAAAATCAAAAAACGCAGAATACATCACCAGGCAAAAAAACAGCGGAAGCACTCTGCCTCCGCCATTTTTTATTTCTCACTAATATTTCTGTTTTTCAAAGTATTTCTTCGTCTCTGCAACTACCACCCCACTCAAAGCAACGAGTGCAACAAGGTTCGGCAATGCCATCAGCCCGTTAAAGATATCTGCGATCGTCCATACAGCAGATACCGTCATAAATGGTCCTATAAACACTGCAAGGATATACAGCCAGCGATATCCCTTTAAAACAGTCTTTTTGTCCCCAACCAGATATTCCAGACATTTTTCACTGTAATAATTCCATCCAAGGATCGTCGTAAATGCGAAGAATACAAGACATAACATTAACACAAAAGATGCCACCTGCTCCGGGAATGGCAGTCCTATCTGAAATGCTTTCGTGGTTACAGAGACACCTTCTAATCCCATATCCCAGGCTCCTGTGATCACGATGGAAAGTCCGGTCATCGTACAGATGATCACCGTGTCAATGATCGTTCCCAGCATGGATACAAGTCCCTGTGTCACCGGCTCGTTTGTCTTTGCCGCTGCCGCTGCGATCGGCGCACTGCCAAGTCCTGCCTCATTCGAAAAGATTCCGCGGGCAATTCCCATCTGCATGGCGATCAGGATCGATCCAAGGGTTCCGCCTGCAGCCGCACGAAGTCCAAATGCACTCTGCACGATCTCTACGATTGCTCCCGGAATTGCGCTAAGATGCGTAAATAGTATGATCAGTACCACAACGACATAAAGCAGTGCCATAAAAGGTACCACAACCTGTGCTACTGTGGAAATACGCTTAATACCGCCAATGATAACCAGTGCCACACACAGTGTCAGAATAATACCTGCGATCACAACCGTCCAGGAATAGGTTCTGCCAAACAGTTCCACTGTCCATGTATTCTGCGGATCAAAGAAATTGTTCACGGCACTTGTGATCCCGTTGATCTGCGTAAAAGTTCCGATTCCAAGTAAACCTACTCCGACACCGAAAAATGCAAAAATTTTTGCGAGCCATTTCCATTTTTCACCCATTCCGTTTTCGATGTAATAAAACGGTCCTCCGACGATATGACCGTCCTTTGCCACAACACGGTATTTAATTGCAAGCAGACACTCGGAATATTTCGTCGCCGTTCCAAGCAGTGCTGCGATCCACATCCAGAACAGTGCACCCGGTCCTCCGGCGACAAGCGCGGTTGCCACGCCGACAATGTTACCTGTTCCGATCGTTGCAGACAATGCTGTGCAGAGTGCGCCGAAACTTGAAACTTCCCCGTGTTCTCCGTTTTTTTCATTTGCCACCATATGTTTTATGGCAAGTGGCAGTTTCGTGATCTGAAGTCCACGCAGCCGGATCGTAAGAAAGATACCAACCGCTAAGATCAACACGATCAGTGGAACTCCCCAGACGAAATCATCAATCGCTTTTAACATTTGTACCCGTTCCTTTCCCAAAACTTTAGATACGTACCACATTACCATGGGAAAGAGTTCTTTGCAAGTATTTTATGCTCCGTCTGCCGTTTCTCACGTCTTTGCTTTCATTTTACTCAAAATATTTAACGCCCCAGACACTCTCATTTGCTCCAACCGCAGAAAATGTCATGACATCCGTGCCTGCCTCATCTTTCATCTGACAGAATACACCGTTATATTCTTTTTCCCCGTATGTGATCGTCATATAACAGGTGCCCTGCTCCATACTCCAGATGCCTTCTAAGTTTTCGCCGTACACGTTTCCATTCTCCATCAGTACCAGTTTTACCGGCTGTGCAATCCTGGCACTGATCGCAGTTCCCTGGTTGATCACATAATAAGTTCCCGCCACTTCCGAAATGTCATAACCGCTCTCTGCGATCGTCTCACCGTCCGTCGCATACGGAAGCATACACGGCCATCCATCCTGATTCAGGAAATACTGATGCACACGGGGTTCATGATACTCCTGCCCGTTGTCAAAGCGCGTGTGGTATACAATATATTTCTTTCCATCTTCATCCACAAAAGCTGAATTGTGCCCGGTCGCCATATATGCCTTATTAAGACCCGGCAGATAATAATTGCCGGAAAGTTTTAAGCCATAAGCTGCATTGTCATCCCACATCCCCGGATATGCCCCATTCATATCGACATACTCTCCATCCACCGTTTTTGAGCGGAACACACGCATCTGATATCCTCCCTCTCTCGTCAGGGAACCATAGGAAACAAACAGATAATAATATCCGCTTTCCTCATCATAGAGAATGTAAGGTCCCTCGATCGATTTGTGTCCGCCGCCAAGCAGGCGTTTTCCAAAATACGGATCCACGCCGTTTTTCTCATCTTCTTTGGGATGGATGACCAATCCCGTTTTCTCATCAATCTCTAACAGGAAAATTCCACCCGACCACGAGCCATAGACCATCCACATTTTTCCGTCCGCATCATAAAAGACGGTCGGATCGATTGCGTTTGGATATTTCTCATAGTTATATTTATTTCCCGCGATGATGTAGTTCTTTTTTGCATAGCTGATGTCCACATAATCGAGCACATCAGTTGCTTCGATCGTATCTTTCGCGAATCCGGAATAAATGAGTGCTCCCTTCCATGTATACGGTCCCTCCGGTTTATCTGAAACAGCATAGCACAGATTCGATGCATTCCATGTCGAGGACGTACAGAAATACATATAATATAAGTCCTGTGCCCTGTTATAGACCACGTCCGGTGCCCAGACATGATAAGTCCCATCGTCAGTCGGTATCACAGAGTCTCTGCTTCCCGTATAATCAAATACATGCTCTGTTCCAAGCAGATCCTCAAAGATCGGATTCGACTGCGTATATCCGTCACCGATTGATGTCCAGTTCCGCAGATCCTCAGATGATGCCCCTGACATATGCGATCCGAAAATGTAATAGGTACCGTCCACCTCTATCACGGATGGATCATGTACACTGACGCCCGCCGTAATATCCGCCGTTTTGATTCCTTCATAACTCACTGTAAAATCCTTCGGGATCTTCCTGCCCCCCGACAGTGCCACCCCCGTAAGCACTGCTGCAAACCCCAATACAATTCCTGCATAAAAAATGATTTTGCTTTGTTTTCTCATACGGCTCCTCCATTTCTGTATGATATCTAACTCTACAATAGCAAAATCATTTTTATTTTACAATTATTTATTTTACTTTTTTATAAAATATTTTACTTTTTATTTTTGTTCCCATTCCTGCTCGCGGAACAGATTATCAACAATCACACGGTACTCCGCCACATGCTGTGTCTTATTGATCTGCTTTACATATTTTTCGGGTTCTGTAAAATATTTTGCAAAATAAAACCACAGCTCTTTCATACGAAACAGCGTGTTGCGCTCCCCTGACATTACATCCAGATATCCTTTTAATATGTCATCATGAAACGCATGAAACTGATCCTTTGTGATCGGCGCATGTCCTGTGAGTTCTCCGATCAGACCCGGATTTTTTAAAACTCCTCTTCCAAGCATGAGATGGGACACCAGGCTGCCAGTGTCCTCCGGATCCGTCTGATGCCCGGATTCCTGCATAAAAGCACATTCCCTTTTCTCTTCCATCTGCTGTCTCCATGTCCGGTAATCCTCCACGGAGCAGATGTCACCGTTGTAACATAGCGTATGTCTGCTGTTTTCTACCGCATATAAAAACGCTTCCATATCCGGAGTATTGTTATAAAAGTCCTTCTGTACACGCGGATGAATGATCAGTTCCTCCATCGGAAATTTTTCATAGATGAAAAGAAGATGCTCCCACTCCCCGGCATCATTGACACCGACACGTGTTTTGACGGAGATCCGGAGCGGACATTCCGCAAAGATCTCTTCTAAAAAGTGATCCAGTTCCTCCGGCACCGCAAGAAATCCTGCGCCGCGGTGCTTTGCCACGACCGTCCCGGACGGGCACCCCAGATTTAAATTGACGCTCTCGTAACCATAGTTTCCTAACTCTTTTGCGATTGCCAGAAAATCTTCTGCACGATTCGTCAGAATCTGTGGAACCACATGCATCCCTTCATTATGTTCCGGCAGAATGTCTTTGATCTCTTTGTAATTCATCTTTTTATTATTAATGAATGGTGTAAAATAGGTATCTATATTTCCAAAATGTTTCTGATATGCATTTCGGAACACAAAACCGGTAAGTCCCTCCATCGGTGCTAAATAAAATTTCATTTTTGTCATCCTACAAAGCTTCCCACTGTGCATATAGTTTTACTGTTGCTCCATTTGTAAGGGAAAGATTTGATACTGTTGCACCATCTCCATAAAAAGTATCGCTGCCATCCGCTTTGGTACTCCATCCGATAAACTTATATCCATTTCTCTGGAATGTATTTGCAGAGAGTTTATAGCTTGTATTGTATTTGCAGGAACTGATCGATTTCATCGAACCACTGGTTGCTCCATTTCCGTCAAACACGATATTGTAAGTATTGATCTTCCATTTTGCATACAGTTTGTAATTTTTACGGGTTCCCTTTTTGATCTTCGTGATCTTGTTTTTAAATGCAGAATCCGTATACCATCCTTTAAAGGTATATCCTTCTTTGGTAGCTGCTGCAAGCTGGATCGTAGGTGTGTCGTAATAGTAGCCGGTCGGATTTTCAGACGAAATGGTTCCTCCGTCAAGTACATATTTTATCGTGTACTGCTTTTTGCTCCACTGCGCATACAGTGTGACTGTCTTACCGTTTTTCGCTGTGATATTACGGATATCCTCTCCGTCTTCATAAAAATCACCTTTGCCGTTTTTCTTTGTATTCCAGCCCTCAAACACATAACCCGTGCGCTTGAATTTATTTTTTGTAAGCGTATAGGTCTTGCCATATTGGCAGACAGAGACACCTTTCATGGAACCGCTGGTTGCGCCGTTTCCATCGTATTTGATTTTATATTTATTGATCTGCCACTTTGCATAAAAGGTCAGATTTCCAATTGTACCTTTTTTGACCTGTGTGACACGTCTGGTGCATTTTTTGTCTTTATACCAGCCTTTAAATGTATAGCCATATCTGACCGGTGTTTTTAATTTGAACGTTCTGGTATCTACGTTGTATTTCTTTGCAGTACCATCCGCAAGTTCTCCGCCGTTCGTTTTGTAAGTGATCTTGTAAGTATCCCTTGACCACTGTGCATACAGATCAACAACTGCACCGTTTTTTGCAGAAAGGTTCTCGATTTCTTCCTTGTTGCCGTATTTCTTTCCACTTCCATCTGCCTTTGTGTTCCAGCGGACAAATTTATATCCCTTGCGTTTAAATTTATTTTTTCTAAGGGTATAATCCATATCATATTCGAGATTTTTCATCTCCTGCATACTGCCGCTGGTTGCCTTGTTTCCATGAAAGCGAACGGTATATTTATTTGCTTTCCATTTTGCATAAATGGTAAGGTTGCCTTTTGATCCTTTCGGGATCGTTGTGATCCTGTTTTTAAAGCTGCTCTCCTTATACCATCCTTCAAATGTATAACCTTTTTTCTTTGCTTTTTTCAATGTGATCGTTTCTGTTGTGATCTTATAAGACGATGGATTGGCATCGCTATTTTCCCCATCATAGAGTACATATTTGATGGTATATTTCTTTGTTACCGGATCGTCCGGGTTATCCGGGTTATCCGGATCATCTGGACTGTCACCGTTATATTTTGCCCAGTAGACATCTCTTGCGCGTTTCGCACGTCCTTCAAAATATACACTGTTACAGCGCTCAAAATATTTTGCCCAGTTATACCCGGCTGTATAGGCTCCGTCTGCAGTGTTTTCGACATTTTTCACTTTGGAAAATGCATATTTCTCGGAATGTTCCAGTTCGTATTTTAAAAACTTAAGCTGCCCGTCGATGGAAGTATAATCATAACCATTGCTGCTGCAGTAGTTTCTCAGGTCATCAAATCTCGAAGCATTCCACTGACAGATACCATAACTGATCTTGCCGTTGGTATCAATGACGCTTATGGTTGGGTTAAAAGAAGATTCACTCTCAATATTGGCAAGCACACCACAGGCCGCTGCTGTATTTAATTTGAGCTTTCTTTTCGCAAATTTATATACTTTTTTTTCGTTGGATTTTTTCTCATCCTGAGAAATGGCTGCACCTTTATAGAGACTTGTCCCTGAGATCACCACATTGATGTATGGAATTTTGTCCTTTTGTCCTGCTCCAAGTGAATACTGATCGGTATCCCATTTCGGGTCAAATTCATAGACAAAATAATTCGTCGTGTCATAGTCTCCGACACAGCTCCAGGTTACCGGAATACTCGTTGTCTCTTTGCCGCCATCCAGATAAACATCAATGCTCTGCGGCATCTTGGCAAGCAGGCGGTTCAGGCTGATTTTACCTGTCATACGAATCTCTTTCGGGTTGTCCGAAAGATCTGCAAATCCTGTGATCTTTTTCTTTTCCGTCGTGCCTTCCTGTGTTTTCGTTTCTGCTGCATACACAGACATATCTGTTGCAGCCGTACCGACAGCAAGCAGGAGCGCCATCGCCCCTGCTGCCAGTCTTGTCATGATTTTTTTTGCATAACTTTTCATAGCTGTCCTCATTCCTGCGGATTACTGTCTGTATCCTGTACTCTCATTAATAAGTCTTATACCGGATACTGATATTTACCTTGCCATTTACACCATTTACTGTACCCTGGTTCGTGTATCTCCACATTACCACATTACCTTTACCCTGGTAACCGCTTCCAAGACTCTCTGCACGATAATTGATAATCCACAGATCTGTTCCTGTGAGCTTGCTTGTATCCACATATTTGCCCGGATACTGCTGTAAAAGTTTCTGGTTCAGACCAAGTGCAAACTTATACTGTTTTCCACCATCAATGATTTCTGTCCTGAATGCATTGATAAAATCAATTCTCTGTGTTGCTGTTACATTATTGTACAATAATGAGATATCATCAAGTACATATACAACCGGATAGTCTAACTTCTGTGCATTCAGAATATTTAATACTTTATCACCCTCAGCTTTTGCCTGCGCTGCGTTCTGCGCCAGGGAGTAGCAGTATACACCAACCTTAAGGCCTGCTGCTTTCGCATTCTTATAATTTGTCTGGAACTTCGCATCCGCTGTTGTTCCTTTGGAAATACGAAGCATTACACATTCGTATCCGGCTGCCTTGATCGCATTAAAATCTACCGTACCGTTATCACTTGAAATATCTATGATCTTATTCTCTGTCTCAAGTTTGTCTTTTACCGTTACCGTGATTTCTTTCGTGATTCCGTTTGCAGATGCCTTTACGGTCGTTGTTCCAGCCTTCAGTCCATAGATTGTTCCATCTGAGGAAACAACGGCGATCGTAGAGTTAGCAGAAGACCAGTATACCACACCGTATGGTTTTGCAGTTGCTGTTACTTTTACACTCGTTCCTGTCTTGATCAGTACGCTCGTTGTGCTCACTTCAAGTGCTGACGATATAACACTTACACAATCCGTTGTTGCACTGACGTACTCTCCACGAACCGCATAAATCTTATAATAATAGGTTTTTCCTGTCACAGCGGTATAATCAATAAAAGAATTTGTTGTACAAAGTTCCGTTGCAATCTTATATTTTCCGTTCTCAGAGTTACTTCTCAATACGGTATAAGTTTCTGCACCATCCACCGCATTCCATGTCAGCTTGATCTGGTTTTCAGCAATTGAGGCTGCATATAATCCGGTTGGTTTTGAAAGAACCGGCGTTGCCTGTTTCACTGCGGAATAGTCACCATAAAGTTTTTTGCCATTTTTGTTCACATAAGCTCTTACTTTATAATAATAGGTCTTTCCTGTCTTTAACTTACTGTTCTTATAAGAAAGCGTATTAACGGAAGAACAGGTTTTGACTGGTTTATATTTTCCATCTTTCTCTGTTGCACGATATACACGATATCCATCACACCCTTCTACTTTCTTCCAGGAGACCGTAATGGTGTTATAATTTGCTGCAACTACCTGGATGGAAGGTTTTCCCGGAAGTACCTGCATGGATGCCGGATCGGAATAATCACTGTAGATTTTCTTTCCACCGGACGTACAGAAAGTACGAACTTTATAATAATAGGTATTACCGGTTACAAGTCCCTTATCCACATACGAAGTTGTTGTTCCCTTATTGATCGTCTTAATTTTTCTGTATTTTCCATTTTCAGAAGTGCTGCGGTAGATCGCATATCCCTTTACATAACGGTTTTTGGATGCTTTTACCTTTTTCCATGTAACTTTCAGGCTTTCATTTCCTGCCGATTTCACTTTAACCGTTGTGATACTCGGTGCGGCTGTAATGCCTTTTACACCTGAATAAGCGGAACGGAGCATTTTACCGCCCGAAATGTTTTTGTAAGTTACTACTTTATAATAATACTTCTTTCCGATCTTAACGTTTTTATCTGTATAAGATCCGGTCATGGCTCCGCTCTTTCTTTTTACGGTTCCGATCTGCTTATAACTTTCTTTTTTAGAAGCTGCACGGTAAACAATATATCCGTCCTCATCCCCTGCGGAAGTAACATTCCAGCTCAATACGACGCTGTTGTATTTGCCTGATTTGATCGTGTCGATCGTTACCGGAAGAAGTTTCGGTGTTGCAGTAAGTTCATTGGAAGTTCCACCATATGCCCTTTTGCCATTTTTATCTTTTGCAAAAGAAACGATTTTAAATGTATATTTCTGACCCGGTGTAAGTCCTGTCACTGTATAAGAAGTACTCTTTGTACTGCATCTTTTTACCAGCTGATCTGCTCCGTTTACAACCTGATATACTGCATATCCGCCACCTGTGGATGGCATGTTCACTTTATTCCATGTCAGTTTGATCGCCGTTGCACCTGCTGCTTCTGATTTTAATGTTACTGCTTCCGGTGCTGCCTTGATCGACTGCACATCCGAATAGTTCCCTGCTACATTCTTATCCCCGACTGTACGGAATGCACAGACTTTATAATAATACTTCGTTCCTACCGACAATTTTTTATCTGTACAGGTAATCGTCGTTTTATCATTGACTGTCTTAACAGCTCTATAGCCGCTGTCCTTTTTCGTAGAACGATATACTTTATAGCCATGTGCACCGCTGATCTGATTCCATGTGATCGTCACACTGTTGTAAGACGCATTTCTAACTGTAATCTGTGGTGCCTCTAAAGCAGGGGTTGCCGATGCCTCGTTGGAATAATCTCCATATACCTGACTTCCATTTACCGTTTTATAGGCTCTTACTTTATAGGTATAGGCTGTACCTGCTGTCACTTTTGTATCGCTGTAACTTGTCTTTCCATTTGTTACAGTTGCAATCTTTTTATAAGAGGATGATGTTTTTCTGTAAACCTCATAACCCGTCACACCATCCACGGCACTCCATGCCAGTTTTACTTCTTTATATCCGGCTGATTCTGCGTTCAATCTTGTCGCTGACGGAAGCGGTTTGCCGGAGAGAATGCCCGACGCATCACCAAAAACCTTTTTGCCGTTTACCACACGATATGGCTGTACTTTATAATAGTAGGTCGTTCCGGCTGTCAGTGCGGCATCCACATAACTTACTGCACCGTTCGTGATATCCGTGAGCTGTGTGTCCATTTTTGATTTATCTGTGGAACGATATACGATATATCCGGTTGCACCATCCACTTTTTCCCATTTTAGTGTCAGGCTGCTGTAACCTTCCGCTGTAACAGATGTCATTGCTGCTTTTCCAAGCTGTGGTGTTGCTTTTACGGATGCATAGGTATCCGTATTGGCATAATCCGTCTGTCCGTTGTTCGTATATTTTGTATAGGCATATACATGATAAATATAGCTGATTCCGGTCTGTGCTGCCGTATCTTTATACGACACCGTATCAGTACCATCCACATGTGCGATCGTCTGCTCTGTATCTGAGCCTTCCACTTTTCGTGTGATGGTGTAACCGTCTGCATCTGCTGTTTTTGACCAGACTAAGCTTACTGTATTATATGTCGTATCAGCCGTGCAGCTTGACGGCGCATTTTTCGGTTTTACGACAATATAATAATTATCTTTATCAGCCGGTGTATCTTTTACCTGAAGTGTAAGGACAGCAACACCTGCTGCTAATGTCTTTACCTCTCCTGTAAGCTTTCCATCTACTTTTGACGTAGTAAGTGCTGCGATACTGTTATCATCGATCAGCCACTCAACCTCCGGCTCATCATCTCCCGTTGTCTCAAACGAATATCCCGGAAGCGTCACTGTTTCTCCCGCGCTGACAACTGCATATTTATCTTTTTTGCTTATGATGACTCCATTTGCAGTCGCTTCCTTAATCTCGGTATCTTCCGTTGTTTCCGTCTCTTCGGTAACCTCAGTGGTTTCCGTAGGATCTGTCACTTCGGTAGTTTCCGTCACTTCGGTAGTTTCCGTCTCTTCGGTAGTTTCCGTCACTTCGGTAGTTTCCGTCACCTCGGTATTCTCGGTATTTTCGGTTACTTCCGTTGTTTCTGTCGTTTCGCCGGCTTCGGCTGCCTCGCCGGCTTCAGTCTGTCCTGTTACCCCGGACGGATACTCCTGTTCACCATTTTCTCCGGTCTGGTCTGACTGAGCATCCGTCAAAACCCCAGTCTCGTTTTCTGTGGCATCCGTCTGTTCTACGACCTGTCCGTTTGCCGCTTCTGCTGCAAATGCCATGGTATCGGAACAGATGATCATAGTACCCGCCAATGTGATACACAGACCGCGCTTTAACCATTCCAGTCTCTTTTTTATCATAACATTTTGCCTCCCATCCTCTTATTTTTCTCTTTTGGGGCAGTTTTTGCGAAACCTGCCCATCATTGGTATTGTAGCACAATTTTCCATCTGAATATAGTTTATAAGGGATTTTAAGCAAATATTAAGATTTTTTTCGTTACTGTTCACTCGTACCTCGTTCCAGTAACGGATTTTG
>UMES01005116.1_pt1 | contig 15940 bp, 10 predicted proteins | sample 1964791 | NCBI WGS metagenome assembly UMES01 (sample SAMEA4836024, study PRJEB28245) | human gut metagenome | biome: gut microbiome; material: fecal sample | place: Denmark | collected 2008
TATCGGGTCGATGAGATCAAAATCATACAGCCCGATGATTCAGATCAGATCAAGATCCGGAAAGGGAAAGACATGGTAACACTTCTTACTTGTCACCCATACCGAAGTCATGGAAAATACAGGTATGTTGTGTACTGTATCAGAGACCACGGACAAAAGATCGTGGAGAAAAAGAACAATACGATCAAAGATACTCACTTTCAATCATCCGAATGGGATATCCAAAGAGAAAAACTGTGTCATATGATAGGACTAGGAATCTTACTTATTTTTTGGATCATAATAATAAAAAATTGGAAAGGAACAATCAGGAAAGGAGGAAAAGCATGAAGAGGATAAAAAAGACCTTAAAAGGAAAAGGAAAGATCGTTGCCGCATTAGCAGTTGTGATATCTTTTGCTGCTGTTTTGGTATGGCATCAAATGCAAAATGCAAGTGCTCATAATCAGGAAAGTCCCGGTTTTAGTAGAACATATACAAACGGATATGGAAGATTTTATGTAGATGGCCCAGGTAATAAAAGCAGTTGGCTAGAAGTGAAATTTTATTGTAGCGGACTAGGAAAAAACGTAACACAGGGAACATTTAATAATAAAGGTCGAAATGTTACATTCAGTGAAAATCAAGGAGGCGGTGGTGATTATGATCTCCATCTTGCATCATGGTCTGCTACAACGTATAAAAATAATAATGGAAGATACACGTCATTAGATGTAAAAATTCGTTATACAATTCCTGCACATGAGTATGAAAGTTGGCAATCACAAGATTCCTCAAATGATTATTATGTAAAATCAACAGAAGGTTCTACTGGACACGAGAAATCAGAACATACGGTTTATCAAACATTACGTATTAGTGCATATTCTATTGGATTATCTACACATACTGATAATAATGTTAGAGATTTTAATTGTAGTCGAACATTTCATATGGCCAAATCTCAATACAGTGTTTATTATAATGGAAATGGTGGAACAGGCGCAGATGTATCTTGGAATTTTACAGATGGAGATAATTTTGCTTTCCCTACTGTTTCAAGACGAGGTTACACATTTGATAAATGGATTGATCAGGGAACGGGATGGGAATCTAGTACTGACTGGATTGTATGTGGTGGTAATTACACAGAAATTGCTCAGTGGATAGCTAATCAGTATAATGTATCCTTTGATGATAATGGAGCCGATTCTGGAAATGTTTCAGATAGTACAGCAACCTATGATAGTAACTTTACTCTTCCAGAAAGTGGATATAAAAAGAAAGGTTACAAGTTTTTGGGTTGGAGCACTAATGAAAACGCAACATCTCCTCAGTATACCGCAGGACAGTCTTTTACCTATCAAACAGACGGAGATACCGTATTTTATGCTGTATGGGCAAAAAGTGATTTCGAAGTAAAATTCCACGGAAACGGATCATCTGCTGCAGATTACACAGCAAATCTTACTTATAATAAATCCGTAAGTTTACCGAAAAATATATTTGAACGTCCAGGGTATACGTTCATTGGATGGGCTCAAAAAGAAGATGGTGATAAAGAAGTACCGGAAGAAGTGAAATATACCGATGGGCAGGCAGTGAAAGATCTGTGTGAACCGGGAGAAACATGCCATTTGTACGCTATCTGGAAAAAGAGCGATGGAAGTTTTGAGACGAAGAACATCATCCATGATGACAAGATGTTCTTAGGAGATGTGAATCTTACCGGACAGAATGGAACTGGATACAGCAATGCAAACATTGATTCCAAATCTGCACACATCGACAAAGAAGATGATCCGGGATATTTTACAGACCGTTATGGATCAAACAATAATTAAGTTTTGTTTTAGATCCATGGTTTTAGATAAAAGAAACAGGAGGAAGCCATACATGAAAAATAAGTTGAAAAAAAATCTGAAAAAGATCGGAACATTCTTCTTATCTTTGCTCACATTGTTTTCATCTCTCTTTGGCGGGTTAGCAGGAATGCCAACACCGATCACTAACGTCAGTGCCAAAGAAGGAACAGCAACAGTAAGCATGAGTAAAGCAAGAGGCAGTTTTGGGATCAGGGAACTTGGACGAGCGTCCAGTGAAGGCTTATGGAAGATCAAAGCCGGCGGAAAGCAGACATTTTGTCTGGATTCCGGAAAGAGCATGTGCAACGGAGATACCGTGGAGTATAAAACCGCTAATGCTGTGAAATATGGCAAAAAATCCATTGCAAAAGCACTGACTCATTACGAGCAGGGTTCTAAGAGTGAGAAAAGTTTTATCTTAACACAGGCTTATATCTGGGCATGTGGAAAAGGAAAGAGCAAACAGACAACAGTCTATCAAGCAGGAAAAAACATCGATGGTGGATATTCTACATCCGATGCAAAAAAGTTCTGCGATGCGATCGATAAGACTGGTCCGCAGGGAACGATCTATTATTATAAAGTAAAGAAATGTGTCAAAGGAAAAAAACATGATTCCCATCAGATGCTGTATCGATTAAATGACACTCCATATACGAAGCCTAAAACAGCTTCCATTGGTGCATCTAATAGTGATTCCAAGCCAAAAGAGATCAGTCTCCAGATCAAGAAAAGAGATGCTGACACAGGAGCTTTATTATCCGGAGCAACCTTCTTATTCTACTGTGACGGGGTCTATGTGGACAAAGCAACAACAGGAGATGATGGAGTTGCAAAGGTCACTTATAGCCGAGCGATCAGTGCATCCTATACCATTCCAAGGGAGGAAGAAAAGGTATATGTCACAAACTGGGATGAACTGTCTGAAAAACAGCAAAAAGAACAAACAGAAGTATTAAAGCGTTATAAATCCAAAGCTGCTGCGAAGAAAGCAGCGAATGCCGAAGCAAAAGCAAAAGTCAAAGCGTCCATAGAATCTCAGATGAATACGAAACATGTATGGACAGTCAAAGAAGGAACCGCACCTTTTGGACATCTGTTAAATGACACGACGCATACATTACAGGAAGGAAATGGGAAACGCAGCACACTGAAATTTGGGGATGTCTCAAATGGATGGAATCCAGTCAAGATTCATTTACATAAACAGTGTAACGTGGATTACGGAGCAGAAGCTTCTTTTGAAGGTGCGATCTATGGTATCTATGCAGAAGAAGATATCAAGAATTCTGATAACAAAACGGTCCTTTATCCGGCTGGTACAGAAGTTGGAAGGATCACAACCGATAAGAATGGAGATGGCGTTTCCGGAGATCTTCACCCTGGAAAATATTATCTAAAAGAACTTGTACCACCAAAAGGATTCCGCATAACAGCAGAGAATGAAGCAGGCGGAAAGATCAAAGTCTATCTGAACAATACAGATGAAACAGTTGCTGCAAACGAAAAACCAACACAGGGAAAACTAAGTATCAAGAAATACTATGTCACAGGAAGTACAAAAGTCAAAGAGCCGGATGCTGTCTTTGAGATCAAGAACATCAACGACGATGTTGTTGATACGATCACAACGGATTCTGAGGGTGTGGCAACAACAAAACTGCTGCCATATGGATCTTATACCATTCATCAGACAAAAGGAAAAGCAGGCTATGAGATGGCACAGGATATGACGAAGACGATCGAGAAAATGAACGATAATGGGACTCCGATCACTTATACGTTTGAATGTGAAAACAAGGAAAAGAAAGCCCGTATCTCTGTAATAAAGAAGTTAGTCATTGATGATGATGAGACAGGTACCCATCAGGAAAAAGAAGAAGTGAAAGCCAAGTTTGAGATCATCAACAAAGCAACAAAAAAAGTTGCCGATACGATCACAACGAATACGGAAGGATATGCGGAATCCAAAGAGCTGGATCCGGGAACATATTATGTTCATCAGATCGAAGGAACTCCAAACTATAAATTTAGTGAGGATTCCGCAGATATCAAGATCGAGGATGGGGATACAGGAAAATACAATCACAATGTTGTATTAAAGAACTATGGTTCCACAAAACTTCGTATCATCAAGAAGATGAGTAAGAATAAACGAAGCAAGGCAGAAGTTGGAGCTTCCTTTACGGTTCTGGATGCATCTTATACCAAAGATATTGAAAAACAGGATCTTGGAAATGCACAAAAAAGGATCGACTATATCAATTCCCTGGACAAAAAAGCAATCCTTGGAGAGATCGTAACGAACAAAGAGGGAAAAGCTGCCCTGATGTTAGACAAATACAGTAAGAAGAATGGATTTGTCGTTATTCAGACCATGGGAGCTGACGGATATGATCTGATGGGAATCTACTATTCCAAAGATCATAACCCAAAGACGGAAAAAGGACAGGATGTTTATGAGATCGAGGCATCTGATCCATATTCTGATTCCGGATGGGTAGAGATCTACAAGCAAAAGAGAGTCGAAGCGGATGAATATGTACCAGAAGTCGGAGCGAAGTTTGAGTTAAAAGAAGCGGATGGACATGTCGTAGAAACACTGACAATCGGAAAGAACGGAAAAGCAAAGACCAGCGAAAAAGTAGCACTGGGAGCTTATATCCTGCATCAGGTAGCCGGTGAAAATGGCTGCACAAAACAACAGGATAAGCATGACTGGATCGAAGATCAGGATATCGTCTTAACAAAAGACAACAAAAATAAGACTGTCAGCTATTCTTACGATGATAATGAAAAACCGATCGAAGTAGAACTTGTCAAACAATCCTCTGAAACAAAAAAACTGTTAAACGGAGCTGTCTACAAAGTCTATGACAGTGAAAAGAATCAGGTGGCAACATTAACAACAGGAACGACCTCTGACGGGAAAGCATCCTGCAGACTGCCATATGGAACTTATACGATCAAAGAAACAACTGCACCGGATGGCTACAACCTTGATACAGAACAAAGAACCTTTACCTTAAGTGAAAAGTCTGACAGTATCAAGATCAAATATGACAATGCCGGAAACGGAAAAGCAACCTTAAACGAGACAGATACACCGGTCATGGGTTCGATCTCCTTACAGAAGAAAGGAGAGTATCTGACAGGGCATGATGGAGATGTAGGATTCACATATGAAGATGATAACATCAATGGAGCTGTTTACGGCTTGTTTGCCAAAGAAGATATCACAAAGGATGATGGAACCGTTGTATGGAAAGCGGGAACAAAGATCGATGAAAAGACAACAAGCAAAGACGGACCAGTGAATTTCACGAGAACAGGCAGCGATGGAAAACAGACGATTAATTTCTATCAGGGCCACTATTATGTCAAAGAACTTTCCGGTCCAAACGGATATACCATTGATAAAGAAGAGCATGAAGTCAATATCACATGGGATACGAAACCAGATGCTATGAACAACCTGAATAAAAACAATACTACGCCGGACGTGGAAGATCCAATGGGAAGTGAAGATGCGAAACCATCAACAGGGATCTATGTTCTGGAAGAAGGCGAAACTTTAAACAAAGAATTTGCCAATGCAGAGACGATCACGTTTACATGGGAAAAGGCAGCAGACGGAGTCCAGACAAAAGACGTTTCCCAGAACAAGGACGGAAGTGTTGTTTTATGGAAAGATGGAAACAACTATTATGTATCCACACAGAGAGCCGGACAGGTCATCTACATGAACGCTGTATCAAGTAAGATGTTCTTAAACTGTACAGCACTGACAACGATCAAATTTAAAAACATTGATACTTCACAGACCGTGGATATGTCTGAGATGTTTGCCGGATGCGGAGCATTAAAAGAACTCGACTTATCAAGTTTCAACACATCTAATGTGGAAGATGTATCCAAAATGTTTTACGGATGTTCTGAACTAAAGACAACCTATACACAGGATCAGAAGTTACAGATCACGGATGATTACGTGGCAGCAAAAGGATTACAGATCACAGCTTCTCCAAAAACAGACTTTATGTTAGGAGATAAATACAAAGCCAGTGATTTTGACTTCTCTATGCTCTATGATGATAATGGAGAGGAAACACTGGAAGATGTGACGGACGCAGATGTCAGCTTCAATCCAACCTATGCAGATATGTCTGGAAAACAGAAAGTTCAGATCAGCTTTAAGTCATCCAGTAAATATGCAAAATACCAGACGATTGAAACAACAGTCAAAGTCATCGATCCTGATGATACGAGTGATGTATCCTTAGATACGGCAAAACATGTAAACATCGACCTGAACCTGACTGATAAGCTTCAGAAATACAGCATTCAGTTTATCAAAACAGACAACAAAGGAAATATGTTACCGGGTGCGAAGTTTGCATTAAAAGCAGCCTGTGAGATCGTGGACCGCAATGGAAAGACGATCTTTAAGAAAGGTGATACGATCGCAACAACTGTTTCCGGAGATGATCAGTTTGGTTATCTGGAATTCTTCGGACTGCCAACTGGTATTTATGCAAAAGACGGTGTTGGCAAAGAAATGTATACGGTGGAAGAGATCGAAGCACCACTTGGATATAATAAGTCCGATGAAAAGCTGACATTTGGCGGAGAAGTATTAAACAATACGGCTGCGGACTTTATCCATGACGTGGCATCCCAGGGAAATACCAATACCGATGAAACAACTTACAAACATGATTCCAAGACAATTGTCAACACTCCATCAGATTATGTGCAGGTGAAGAAGTACTGGATTGATGATAACAACTCCATGAACACAAGACCTGTATCAGTGACCATCAAGGCAGAACATAAGAATACACATGAAGTGAAGACTTATGTTCTGAACAAAGATAACAACTGGGCAATGCAGACAGATATCAAGCGTGGTGAAGAAGGAAACTATACGTTTAGCGAGGTTTGTAATGCAGCAAACTACACAAGAGTCAGCAAAGAAGGTGGCGATTGGGATAAAAATACCTATACGTTATCCTATACAAACAAATATGATAAAGGTGGAAGTGTAAAGCTTGTTGTCAAGAAAAACTGGAATGACAGTAATAACAGTGATGGTATCCGTCCGGATTCTGTTGTTGTGAGAGTTTATCAAAATGGTACAGAAATAGATCATAAAACATTAGATGCGAGCAATAACTGGACTGCAGAGTTTAATGATCTTCCTAAAACGGATGATCTTGGCGAAAAGTATGAATATGAAGTCAAAGAAGATTCATCCTCTGTTGTTAACGGAAATGCCAAAACAGGTTATGAAGTGGCATATGAAGTAAAGAAATCAACGGATAAATCTACAGGTATCACAACGATCTCAACAGATATCACAAACACACATAGTCCAGATTCAACGACCAAATCCATTCAGAAGAAATGGAGTGATAACAACGATTCCGATGGCATCCGCCCAGATTCTGTCAAGTTCAATCTTGTCGGAAACGGAAAAGTCGCAGATACCGCAACCTTGTCTGAAAAGAATGGATGGAAAGCGACATCCAAGCTCGTTCCAAAGAAAGAGAATGGAAAAGCGATCACTTATACATGGCAGGAAGTACAAGAAGGTGTGGTCACAGGAGAGAGTCAGATCGGATATAAGGCAACTTATACAACCGATAAAGATGATCCTGATACAACGATCGCAACCAATACCCATACACCGGGAAGAGGAAAGGTAACGATCACGAAAGAGATCGATCCATCTAACTTAAACATGGATATCGGAAGTGCGAAATTTACGTTTACACTGAAAGGAACCGATGCTTATGGAAAGAAACATACGTACAAGGAAGAGGTTGAATTCAGCAAGGATGAAGTAGCAAAACAGTTAAAAGCTCATCCGGGAGAAAGGATCAAACTTTCTGCAACCTTCGATGATCTGATCTACGGTACTTATACATGCAGCGAGAGTGGTGGAGAGAAATACTTTAAGCTCCTGACACTTACATCTGACAGCACCAATGCAACGGTTGACCAGAGCAAAGGAACTGTAACATTTAAGATCGGACCAGAAGGAACTATGGGAAATGCGAAACTGACAGCAGATGCAACTTTCGTTAACCAGATGATCCGTGGATCCGTAAAATTAGTTAAGAAAGATTCCTCCGGAAAACGATTAAAAGGTGTGGAATTTACGATCGAAGATTCCGATGGAAACAAGATCGCCAGTGACACAACAAACGAGAATGGAGAGATTAAGTTTGATGGATTACTGCCAGATAAGTATAAGATCACAGAGACAAAGACACAGAGCGGTAAGACACTGTTAAAAGAACCAATCGATGTAACGATCCCAATGACAGTGACACAAAGCGAAGTGAACGATCAAAATATCGATGTGAGCAATGCGATCAAGCAGGGAAATAACTATTATTTCTATCACTTAACTTATGAGGTGAGCAATGATTCCACACTGAACCTGCCATCAACTGGTGGATTCAGTAATATCAAGACTTACCTTCCACTGATCGGTGGATTCGTACTGATCTTAGCAGCAGGATTCTATTATCTGAAAAAGAAAAAGGGTATGAAAATCCTGAAGAAGAAAAAATAACAACCAATAATGATCTCACAGTCTTTGGGCTGTGGGATCGTTTCTGTAAAAAGAGGAGAAGAACAAGATGGAAAAATGTTTCGATGAAAAGAAAATAGCAAAACTTACAGGAACCGCAGTACAGGATGATGAAACATTTAAAGCAGAAGGTGGATTTGTTCCTGAAAGAGATCAGTTTTATTTTGAGATGAAGCAGGGAGATTATGTTTTTATGGTTGGATTTAAAGAGCTGCTGATATGTCTGCGACTACTTGAAAAGATGGATGAAATCCCAGAGATCGGTGAAAAATGGTGGCAGCAGATGGCAACACTTTATGGGAATGATATTTACATGCTAAAATATGATGAAGCAAAATAAAATCATATACAGGAGACGATGTCATGAAAGAAATTAAGTTTGTCACAGGCAGAGGTCGATAAGCAGAATGTCGATACGAGAGGAGAAAGATGTGAAGAAAAACCAAGATGAAGAGATTAATAAAGAAATTGTAAAATCAGTAATCAGTCGAGGAATCCCAGTTGAAAAGTTCTTTGAGCTTGGTGGAGAAATAATAAAGTTAGACCCAAGCCCCAACTCAACACATGTTAATGTGTTTGAGATGGCAGGGATTGATCCAAAGAAAGTGGAAGAAAACACGAAACTGATTAATGACCTGATTAATTCTATGAAAGAATAACGAAAAGAGTCCAGATACACGAAAGAGATAAATCGAAAGACGGTACGCATGTTGATTGGTGGATATACGAGGAATCAGATCCTCAAAATTATTTTAAGGAGGTAAAAGAAAATGAGTAATTTATATTTCAATAATGTAGAAAAAGTTGGCCAATTATATTTAGAATATGTTTTTTTTGAATTTGAAAGCGAGCCAATACTATTTATATGCCACGATCAATTAAATCAAACATATCTTTGTTTATGTTCCGATATTCGACATGGCCAAAAATGGATAATTACTAAGTGTGATACGAAAATATTAAGGGCTTTAATTACTGCAGAAATTGATATTGTGACTGCCTTTTTAAAACATCAAAAAGCAATAGTTATAGATATGGATATGGAAGGAACGGAAAAAAGTTATGAAATAAATACCGAGGAAATTGATCCTTTAGATTTACCTAAACCTGGAACTTTTATTAGATGTAATAAGGAAAAAGCTCAAAATTATTTATTACAATTGGAAACAAACTCTGAGTAGCTTTAGAATTATGGAGAATAAAAATGAATAAAGAATTGTGTTTTATTTTGGAAAATAAAAATGTATATTTAGATCATATATTAGTTGATTATGAATATGTTCCAATTTTTTTCTTATGTAAAGACGATGAGTGTCAATATTATTTGGCATTATGTACGAATATAGAAAATGGAGAATATATTGTTGTAAAGATATCTTTATTAAGTGTTTATAACGTATTACATGGAAATATTGCAATGAGGGATGTAATCTTAAATCAGAAAATGTTTTGGAAAGTTGTTTCTGGTGACGAAATAAAAAATGATATTATAAATCAATATCCAATTAATCATATAAATGATCAAGATTTACCAGAGAAGGATGTAAAGTTTAAAATCCTTCAGAAACATATAAAAGAGTATGTGCAAAAATTTGATAAAGAGTTTTTTGCATTGGAACAATATAATAAAGAAGAGTGGTGGAGAGAAATACTTCAAACTCTTAGCACTGACATCTGACAGCACCAATGCAACCGTTGATCAGAGCAAAGGAATTGTGACGTTCAAGATTGGACCGGAAGAAACCAAGATTGCAAGCGATACAACTAATGAAAACGGAGAAGTTAAGTTATGTAAGAGAAAATAAAACAAATAGAATTAAAAAACAATACATTGACAATGATTAATATAACCATAAATGCTGATTATGATCATATACATACATATGGCAAGGAGGATTTAACATGATAATACAATTAAAATCATTTACAAATGATGCAGCATCAAGAACAAAAGGATTACAGTTGAAAACAAAGTTGGAACATGCTATAAAAGAAGAAAGGAATATATCTGTTGATTTTGATGGTATTGACAAATTTGCTTCTCCATTTTTTAACAATAGCTTTTCTGCACTTGGAATTCAATATGGTTTTGAAATAATAGAAAAAATTGAATTATTAAATATTTCCGATAATGGCAAATTAGTATTTGATTCTTCAATAGAAAATGCAAAATTTTTAACAGACCATAATGATCAAAAAACTGATAAATAGTTCTGTGGAAAGATAAACAAAATACCAGAAATTTAATTTTATCATCCAGTCCAATTTCGGATTGGATGATTTTTTTTTGAACATTTTGGTATATTGTAGCTGTATAACTTGCAAACAGCTACATACTTGTGCTATAATAAGAGTATGAAAAGAGAATATAAAGTTACAAAAACAACAACATCACTGATCAAGTATCATTTCGTTTTTTGCCCAAAGTATCGAAGAAAGATATTTCTGATCCATGGGGTAGAAGAACGAATGAAAGAATTGACAAAGGAACAGTGTGAAAAGGATCAGATCGAGATTCTTGAGATGAAATGTGATGTGGATCATGTATATTTATATGTAAGAGCATATCCACAGACAACAATAACAAGGATCATGGGGAGCATCAGAGAGTACACATCAAAAATATTAAGAAAGGAATTTAAAGAACTATCAAAAATGAGTTCTCTTTGGACTAGATCTTATTTTGTTAGCACAGAAGATTTTATTAGTCTGGATACGATCAAATGGTATGTTGAGCAGCAAAAAACTAGAGGGTAAGTAAAATTGGAGGTAGATTATGAGTAAGGTAAAAAAAGGAAAACGAGTGGCAGCAGCTGCGATGGCTGTTGCGTTATCTATGGCTACGGTAACGACTGGTGTGTTGCCGAACACAGAAGTTCATGTTCATGCAGAAGAGTCGGATAGAACGTGGACTAAATTGGCTGATTCTAGCGTAGATGGTTTTTATTATAGGGAAGATCAGCATGGAAATATCGAGTGTGTAACGGATAAAACCTATGTATACACATCATATGATCAAATGGTTAAAGAAATTGCTTCTATGGCAAAAAGAATCTTTCTTGAAAATAAATATGCAAGGTATGATCTTGATATTCCAGTTGAAATAAAATCGGATCATACGATTGAAGATATTGAGAATGGAAAATGTGATAAAGATATTCATAATGAAATTTATAAAGATACAGGGAAGCCAAATGAAGGGCATACAATGTCTGCATTTACTGTTGGAGGAGGCAATCTGCTGGCAGAGAATCGTTCAGATGGGATAAAATATTCAGATGGTGAATATAAAGGATACTATTCTGGAAGTGGCGGATATGGAGATAGACGGGATAGATATCAAGAAGCGACAAAAAAATTAGATGAAGTTATTAAATCATTGAATCTTGATGGGAAATCGGATTATGATAAATTTAAAGCAGTTACAAACTGGATTGTTTCAAATGTGCGATATGATGAAGATAACGAAACAAAATACCAACACGATTTAACCGGAGCCGTTTTAGATGGATTGGCAGTTTGTGATGGGTATGCAGGGACTTTTTATTATATGGCAAATGCTGTAGGTTTAAATGCTTTGTTTGAAGATGGCATAACAAACAGTAATAGAATTCGACATGCTTGGAATCTGGTCGAGATTGATGGAACATACTATTATACAGATCCTACAAATGCATATTTTAAAGAGGATGGAGAACCTGGGAAAGAACTGCTGCCGGGTCAAAAATATTTATTCAGTCTTTATACTCCAGATGATACTACAATTGAAGATACCTACAAAAATATCTCAGAGGATGACTATTTGAAAGAACATTCTGTATGTAAAGGAAATCACAATCTTCGAGAGAATGGAGGAAAATCTGCTCAATGTACAACACCTGCTACAATACATTATGAATGTACAAACCCTGGCTGCCTATATGAATACGATGTAGAATCATCCCCAGCTTTAGGACATGCATGGGATGAAGGCAAAATCACACAGGAACAATCCTGTGATAATCCAGAAATTACAACATATACATGTACCAGAAGTAATTGTAAAAAGAAGAAACAGGTAGAAACCAAACCCGCACTTGGTCATACATGGGATGAAGGAAAGATCACAAAAGAAGCTACCTGTTCCGAAACAGGAGTTAAGACTTATACATGTAGTCGCTGCGGTGGAACAAAGACTGAAGAGATCCCAAAAACAAAACATGACTATAAAGAGCATGTAGTAAAAGCTCCTACTTGCACAGAAAAAGGTATCAGCTACTATGTATGTAAAAACTGTGGACTTACAACATCAAGACGACAGACACCTGCGACTGGGCATATCCATACAGAAGTACGGAATCAAAAGGATGCAACATATAAGGAAAATGGGTACACCGGAGATACTTACTGCAAAGATTGTGGTAAGAAACTGGAAACAGGAACCGTGATCCCAAAATTGGTAGAGAAAGAACATGATTACGGCGAATGGGTTCTTGATCAGGCTCCAACGTGCAAAAAATACGGGGCAAGGCACAGAATCTGCAAGAACTGCGGAGATCGAGAGGTCGATGTGCTTGACAAGGTCGATCATTCATGGGAACTTGTCTCAACGACACCTGCTACATGCACCATTGGAGAAATCCAACATTATAAGTGCAGCGTTTGTGGAGAGACAAAAGATGTGACATTAAGTAATCCATTAGGAGAGCATTCCTGGGATGAAGGAAAAGTAACCAAAAAAGCTACCTGTACGGAAGATGGAGAAAAGACTTATACCTGTACTGTCTGCAATACGACAAAGACAGAAGTCATTCCTGCTACCGGACATCAGCACAAAGAAGTAAGAAACGCAAAGAAAGCTACCTGTACCGAAGATGGCTATACAGGAGATACTTACTGTACCGACTGTAATACAAAACTGGAATCCGGAACAGTGATCAATAAACTTGGTCATACATGGGATAACGGAGTGATTACAAAAGAAGCAACAGAAACCGAGGAAGGTGTTAAGACGTACACCTGTAAGACATGTGGCGAAACAAAGACAGAAAAGATTCCAGTTACATCCCACCATTGGGATCAGGGAACGATCACAAAGAAAGCTACTTGTACAGAAAACGGAGAAAAAACGTATCATTGTACAGACGCAGACTGTAATAAGACCTATGTAGAGACAATCCCTGCCACTGGTCATCAACATACAGAAATAAAAGATAAAAAAGCAGCCACATGCGAGAAAGATGGTTACAGCGGAGATACCTACTGTAAAGATTGTGGTCAGCTGATCAGTAAAGGAGCAATAGTGAAAGCCACTGGACATTCTTGGGATAGTGGAAAAGTAACCGAAGCTGCGACTTGTAAGAAAGAAGGAACAAAGACCTATACTTGCAAGAACTGTGGAGAGACAAAGACAGAATCCATTCCAAAAACAGAACATCAGTGGGATAACGGTAAGGTTACAAAAGAAGCTACCTGCAAAGAAGAAGGAAGCAAAACCTACACCTGCAGCATTTGTGGTGACACGAAAACAGAAGCAATTCCAAAGAAAGAACACAGCTTCGATGAAGGAAAGATAACCAAAAAAGCAACCTGCACCGAAGATGGCTTAAAAGTCTACACTTGTAAGTCTTGTGGAGAAACCAAAGAAGAGGTACTAAAAGCAACAGGGCATCAGCATACAGAACTCCGCAATGAAAAGAAAGCGACCTGTACGGAAGAAGGTTACACAGGAGATACTTACTGTACCGACTGCGGCGAGCTGATCAAAAAAGGTTCTGCGACAGAAAAAGCCGATCATAACTGGAAAGTAACCAGTGAAGAGAAAGCTACTTGTGAAAAAGATGGTTCTAAGACATACACTTGTGCAGACTGCAAAGAAACAAAGACAGAGACGATTCCTGCCACTGGACACAAGTTTGGTGATTGGCAGACCGTAACAACACAGAGTGTCTTTACCGGTGGAGTACAGAAACGGATCTGTAATGTCTGCGGAAAAGAAGAAACTAGAAATGTTGGCAATCAGCTGAAAGCTACGATCAAAACTAATGCATCATCCTTGAAGCTGAAACGCAAACAGGCAACAAAGAAATTTGTCGTAAGTGGACTTGCAACGGGAGATTCTGTAAAATCATGGACAAGCAGCAATCAGAAGATTGTAAAAGTTTTCGGAAGTAGAAACGGAGCGTGTACGATCAAAGCAGGAAATAAGACTGGAAAAGCTAAGATCACGATTACACTGGTATCAGGACTGAAAAAGACAATCAATGTAACCGTTCAGAAAAATGCGGTTGCTTGTACATCCATTAAAAATGTACCGAAAAAAATAACATTAAATGCGAAAAAATCTTATCAGTTGAAACCAGTGATCAATCCGATCACATGCACTTACAAGGCGAAATATAAGACTTCTAACAAAAAGATCGTAAAAGTGACATCAAGAGGAAAAATCACAGCTGTAAAGAAAGGGAAAGCAAAGATCACAGTTATGGTAGGCAAAAAGAAGTTTGTATGCACTGTAACAATCAAATAAGGACTATTTGCCGAGTAGTTCACGAAAATAGAGCACCAGAGATATCCACAGTCAATTTGACTGTGGATATCCAACAAAGGAGAATAATTTTTATGAAAACAATAAAGTACCTCACAGTATTTTGCATGATGATATGTATGATCATGCAATTAAATATAAATGTTTCAGCAAATGAAAATAATATATGTTATGTCGCTCACAGAGGATATACGAAATATGCACCAGAGAATTCAATTCCTGCATTCGAAGCCGCAGGAAAAGAAGGTTTTCAAGCAGTGGAGTGTGATATCCATGAAACTGCCAAGGATAAAAAGGGGAAACGTAGATTTGTGATCATGCACGATCAAACATTAAATCGTATGTGTGGATTATCTGGAAAAAATGTATATCAAAAGAAATTAACATATCAAAAGATTCGAAGCAAATATCATATCAAAACAGGAAACAATATTGAATCATATACAAAAAAACAATTAAGGATACCATCTCTTGAGGAATATTTAAGTATTTGCAAAAGATATCATATGAAGCCTGTGATCGAGATCAAACAAAAGATGAAAAAAGATACGATCAAACGACTGTATCAAAGTCTAAAAAAAGCAAAAATGCAAAATCAGGCAGTCGTTACTTGTAAATACAAACAACAGCTTACTTATATGAGAAAATACACACGTAAAATGCCATTAGAATATGTTAGACATGATTTTACTCAGAACGATCTCTCATGGATGAAGAAGTATCATATTAATGTAAGTATTAACAAAAATATCTTGTCGGATGATATGATTCAGTTATTTGAAGCAAATAATATAAAGATTAATATCTGGACGATCAATAATAAAGATCAATTATATAATTTTACCAACAAAGGAATAAAAATTGTAACAAGTGATGATACTTTGTGGAAAGAGTAATAAGGATGATCTCACAGTCTTTGGACTGTGGAATCGTTATTTTTATCGAGAAATATCGGAAAAGGAAACAAAA
>UMES01050019.1_pt1 | contig 15888 bp, 17 predicted proteins | sample 1964791 | NCBI WGS metagenome assembly UMES01 (sample SAMEA4836024, study PRJEB28245) | human gut metagenome | biome: gut microbiome; material: fecal sample | place: Denmark | collected 2008
CATTCCTTCTATCCCGATAATCACTAGGCCCGTGGTAATCCACAAAACCATCATAGTAGCTTCTATCTCCGCCCTCCGTCCATTCAATTTTTCCTACAATGTCCTCAGGTGTAATTTCAGTGACTCCATCACCTGTTCTATTTACTGCTCTTTCCTTTGCTACTTCAATCATGCGATAATTCTCAGCCATATTATACCTCCATAAATAATTTATTAAGTGTAGTTTGACAACGGGCTAGCCCTATGGAAAGCGACTTCAATATTACAATTGCTTAAAGCGGTGCTAGCGGAGACATTAATTGTATATACATTAGGCGGGTTTAAACTCACCGTGGTAATGTAGGAAAAATAAGTATTATTGTTATTTAATGGCACAAGCGGCAAAACGCACGTTACTACTTTTGTAGTTCCGCTTTTTAATTGTATTTTTATCCATTGAGTATCAGCTCCAGCAACGGTTACGTTTCCGCTAATCATTATGTTACAAGGACCGCCGCTATTTATATCTAATTGATTGTTAGATAATGTAAAATAGTTTCCAACGGACATTACAGGCGTGATATTTAAAATAGTCTCAGTTGTAGTAACATTGACGTTATTAGCTCTATATTTTCCGAGTAATACGTCTGTGAAAAGTCCATTTGTAACCTCCCATTCAGCAGAGCTTGAACTTTTTCTGAAATATTGCCTGATTAAGAATTTGCTTCCTGCGTTGCTGAAATTTCTAGGAATATAAGTTACTACAGCCGCCCTATAACCCCGGATGCCGGGCGTAGTGGTTGTATGATTGCTTGAATGGGTAAATAGTCCGCTGTCACTTAAGGAAATGTCAACAAAACAACCGTATGATTGCATTTGAGCGGGACATAAATTGGTATACGTGGAGCCAGCTGAGAAAAATGCGTGCGAATTGTATTCCATGTTATTCAGCAAATCAAAAATGTTAATGTCGGTCGGCGTGCTCTTTTTGCCATATTCATCATAACCGCCATAACATTCATCAATAGAATTGTATTGTCTTATAAATTTGTTGTAATAAGGGCTGTAGGCTGTTGAGGTGAATTTCCAAGTATTCTTATATATCTGGAATGAAAAATCCGGGGAATACATATTCAAATAGTTAGGGATATTCCTTAATTGAATCTGATATATTTCTTGACTTTTTTCTTCCAGATAATAAGTATTATTTAATGACAAGTCTGTGCTTGATTGTGTAAAGCACCAGTCTGGGGTTAATTTGTCATATAATATTCCGCCATTAACCCACCTGTTAAATCCGTGATGAGGAACAGACAGAATATTACAAGGATGTAATTTGTTGTCGTCTACCAAAGCCTGTTGCGCTTCAAGTTGAATATCTGCGCTTAAAAATAATGAAATGTTGTCGTATTGGATATAGGAACAAAGGCAGCAGTCGTTATAAACGAAATTTTGGCTATTGTAGTATTTGGTATGATTAACGTTGAAAAAAGTACAAGTTACTTCATCTAACAATTGAACTGTTTGATGTTCAGTGGGTATAACAGCTGTCATGTTGCATTCTCTTATTACGTTTTGAATATTGTCATAATAGGTTTTAATATTCGGGTTTGTAATTTTACTAAAATCAGGCGTTTGGGGAAGATAAATAGTAGCATTGTTTAAATCAATTCCACCTAATTCATATAAAGCCGGAAGTCCCTCAGCGTGGTCATTGTCATAATGTGATAAAATTAAAGTGTCAATTTTGCTTATATTATTGTTAATTAATTTTTGTTTAAGTACCGGCGCATTTGACCGTTGACCAAAATCACACATTACTACTTTATCTTTATACAAGATTAAATTGTTTTGTGGTGCATTTTCATTGCTTACTATAAAACAGTTTACTGGCGTTCCAACTGCTACAATATCGGTATTTTCATTAGACACCAATACGTTGTAGGGGTTTCCGTTTTTGTCTTGCATTTTTACTGAATCATAGTAATCGCTGAGTCTTTCAACTGTTCCATATTTCAAGGGATTTGTCGGATTAAGAAAAATATCAGTCGCATTTGTTTCTTTAATAGCGGCTATATTTTCAATAACATTAGATGAAAATATTTCGGTTCCCTTTTCATCTACAATATTAATATAGTTTCCTGTGCCGCCTGTGATAGTATTTTTCGCATTGAGAATTGTTCCCTCAACGCTAGCCCCGCTAGCAGTAATAACCACGCCATTCGGAATGGTTGCGTTAGAGTAGATTCCAGAGATCTTGTTATTTCCATTAATCACTGCCAGTGCATTAGCACTAAGCTGAGAAGCATTTTTGAAAATAACATTGTAAATTACGGCCCCATCACCGTTAAGCGTGAGAGCGTTATGTTGAATGCCATCGAACAACCAATACGCACCCTCAAATTCATTTGTATTCTCAATCACTACGGAATCATATCCATTTCTGAAAATAACAAAATCAATGAGTGCATTTTCGACTGTCGCATTCAAGCAGGAACAGTTCGAGGTCTGGCCGTTCATGTTAGCATTCAACGTCAAATTGCTAATAGAAATATTCTTCACAAATCCCGTGATTAAATCCCGGTTAGAGTCAGGGGCTAGCGTAATGATAGACAAGTATCTGTCCAAACCAATGAGTGAAACATTTTCAACGGCCGTAAGACCTGTTACAAGGTAGTTACCGGCCGGAAAGAAAAGATATTTTCTCTGCACTCCGGTATAGTTAATCATGGCCTGAATAGCGGCAGTATCATCTGTAACACCATCACCTACAGCCGCTGTCATGTTATTTGGAGGATTTTTCACATTAAGGAAGTAAAGGTCTGCGAGTACCTCCTTAACAATTTCCTCCAGGTTTAACTGGTTAAGTAATTCTTTTACCAACTCAATAATGTAGTCTGGCAAGCCGTTGATTGTATTTGTCATATCGTTAATGGCTTTGGTCAGTAGGCATACCTGCTGATTATAGCTTAACGCATCACTAAACACTGTAGGCAGTGATTTCATACACCAGCACCGTAACAGTTCGATTGATTTAAAATTTGAATCATTATTTACCATGGATATCCTACCTCCCATATTCCTAAGAATAAATCCGATATGTCATTGATTATCATCATGTCAATGTTAATAAGGCTTTCGCGGTACTCCATAATCATGGAAGAATAGCTCTGTGTTCCTTGTTTGCCTTGAACGGTTTCGATATAATCTTCGACATTATTAATAGTGGTATTATTGTTTGTAGTAACGTTGGTTGTATTATCCGTTGTTGTATCTGTGTTTCCATTAAGGGTTGTAGTATCACCAGTTGTAGCAGTAGTTGTATCGTTATCATTTGTCATTCTAGCGTTGCTTAGATATTCATCATTTGCAAGTCCTACCAATCCACCCTGTGGAGTTTCAGAATATTTATCAGTTCCAGCGCGTGTGACAGTCTGATTTACATTGCCGTCTGCTTTAGTGGTATTATCCACAGCTGTAATGGTTTGGCCTTCCTCCGTGGTCATCACATTGCCGTCAAGTTTTTGAGTTCCTGTTTTGTTTGCTTTGTGCTGCCTGGTTAAATCAACATCATAGATAGGATTAAATTTGTAGGTTTCTGCTTCATACATTTTATTATAGTACGGCATAATTTCATTCAGCTTTGTATCAAGTCTTAACTTAAATAATCCTAGTGTTTCTTCACCAATTTCCCTTGTATAATAATGTTTGATGATTTTGGTTAATAATACATTTCTGTATTGTTCATCAAAAATGGGGAAACTAAAGTCAAACAAAATGGGTATGGAGGATGGAATAACTGTGTTAACAATATCAGCATATCCTGCTGGTTCAGTTCTTCCTACCAAACCTTCGCAAATATAACCTAATGTCATAGTTACTGCGCTCATTCTTCCACCACCTCCTCTGATTCTTGTTCTAACATCATACCACCTGTGGCAATTACCTGTTTATATCTGACGCTCAGATTTACATCTGGAAACATTGCATTGATTCTTTCACAAGCAATTTCACGTTCCATCAATCTTGTATATCGCTGTGCTTCTACATCACCCATGCCACTTGTTACTTCTAGGGTATTCAACCTTTCACGTTTTTCATCATTGGTATTTCCAATCCCTAAATACGTCATAGCTTCATTCCATACCAAGCCCTTTAAAACCTGCAATTTGTCAGCTACGTAAGGAGCGGAAATGTCAATTGAGTTTAAACCTCCTAATTCCATCTGTTTATCTGCGAATATAAAAGGATAGTTCCCTTCATACTGCTTAAACAAGTTTATGATGGTAAGACGTTGAGTTTCAGAGCATGTAACAATCTTAGGGTTTTTCTGTAGCTTCACATTAGTATCAATAGCGCGCTGGATTTCATACAACCTCCAGGCATACATTTCCACGTCCAGCTGAGAATTAATATGCAAGGAGTTGTTAAAAATAAGTACGCTGTTTTCCTTGCTCAATTCCATTTGGTATCCGTTGCTTGCATACGCACGTCTATAGATTGGTATTCTGTAAACATCTAATGGCCCAGATATCATGCACTGCAATGTTAAGTATCCCATTACTTCATCCTTAAAGAATACTGCCATGCCGTCTGCAAACAGCGCTAATTCAAGGAAGCGTCTATCACATGTTGCTGGTAGATTAATCCATTCAAACTGGCTGATAGCTAAGTCCACCAACCGGTTATAGTACTGTATGAATGTCCAGTCATTGCATTTCTTTGCGTTCCAGAACTCACGGGTATTTCCCGGGACCATACCTCCCTTTTTACTCATTAGCTTCCACCTCCTCCCGCTCTGTTATCTAAGCTGTAATTGCCTACTTCACTACCATTTTTCCAAAATGTAATACCGTTGTCATATATCCCTCGTAACTTAGCCATGTCATCTGATGGAACACTGCCTGTAAGATTGGAGTTTACCGTTTTAACGTAATTCCAGTGGGGCCTCTGTGAACGGTTTGGAACTTTAACCTGATGAGTTGCATAGCCATAAACGTTAAAATACTGGTCTATTATTTTTGCAAACTCGGCGCGAATGTGATAATTAAGGAAATAAAAATCTTTAATACTAAAGGCTACTTGTGCGCTGTTTGATTGGGAACCGTGGCTTTGTGGCGGTTGAGTTTGTATTGCATTTAATCTCGCAAGCGTTCGACCTACATTAGTCGCGCCCGCAATTCCAGCGGCTAAGACAATTGGATTACCTGTAGCAATTCCTGCAACAGCCCCCATTGCTGACCCTAACATATCTACCGCCATGGACGAACCATTTTGAGCAAGCCACGCTTTGTAGGTATCCACGGTAAATGAGCATTGAGGAAAACCACCAATGGTGATTGCTTCGTTGTAGTTGGCTCCCACATTTTTGTAGCCCAGTGGAGTAAGCATCCCTAATGGGTTTGGTGACATATCCATGCCTAAGTTAAAGGTGCAGTTTGCGGTCTGGAAGTATTCGTATTTATAGGTGGCTGAGTTACCCATTAAGTTAGTTACATATAAAAAACAGTACGGGTAAGTAAAGAGTTTGTTATTCATTGGCACGTATCCGTCTATTGCTCCACGTTGTTTATCTCGTTCAATAACGTAGTTTCTCGCAGGCGACCCCATTGCTGTAGTAAAGTCTGAGGGCATCATAAACACGGAAACTATAGCGTCAGCCTTGTTATTAGTGATAAGATTGTCAATAAAGACAGCTACGGCTGGGAAAGTATCGAACACATGCAACCAGCACCCAGAATAAATTCCTCCGTAGCCGCCGGTGCTGGTTCCTACGTTTCCCTGTGAATCTACAGTTGCGGCGACCACAACAACATAATCATCCATGTGTTCCGTGCGGAATGCTGTGTCATAGATGTACTCTCCTAATTCCAGGTTTTCATCTACCAGATTGGCACCAATTTCATCCACAAGAATGTGTTCTCTCTCGATAAAGCACGGGTTTACTGTGTAATCGAAAAACCATGTTTGCATCACATCCATTTCATAGCTTATGGTTGAGCAATTGTTTCCTTTATACTCCACGCCTGTAATAAAAGCGTAAAACCATTTGTTACCAAAAGATGCATTTTGGAACATGATGTAATTACAGTCATACAGTGATTCGGCGTTTATACCAACATTAATGGTTTTATCAATCCTCTGATAGGTGTACTCTGTCAGTGAAAACTTTGACAGGCTAGCAAAATAGCTTGCTTGCTGAGTGGCTGTACTAAAATAAATTGTGTTCCTGTAGGTGTTATCCAGTGGAACGTTTTTAAGAATATGGACGTTAGTATTTGGATTTACGTACATATGACCTCCTTAAGAGGGGGATAGACCCCCCTCTTTATGCTGATACAGTGATGGTAGCTGTGTCAGTCTTTGTGCTGTCAAAGGTGGAAGTAGCTGTAACGGTGAGAGTTGCGCCCGTTTCATCTTCTCCGACAACGAGGTTGCCGTAGATATCAATGCTAGAATCGGTTCCTCCAGTAACCGTCCATGTAACAGACTTAGGTGCAAAGTTTGTGGTAACAACTGTAGCCGACATTTTAACCAACTGGCCTTTGTTAACAGTTGCGGTCTTAGGACTTACAGTTACACTTGTTACGGTTGGGGCACCACCTACGTAAACGGTGTTATTAACAAACGGTGAAACACTGAACGTTTTCCAGGTATGATAGAAGTAATTCCAGTAAAGTCCCTGACCGTTGTAGTTTTCGGTGAAGTTGTAGAAATTGTCGAAAACCATGAACCAGTCGCGGTCGACCATAACTGCCGGAATTGCGTCAAGTGCGGTTCTTTCAGCTTCAGTTAACGGCACAAAGTTGGGGTCGTTAGCAAACAGTTCTGCAAGCCTGTTGTTATCACTTGTGCTAAAGCTAAAGGTATCAACCAGTATACGATTACCCATGAACTCAGCTTTTTCCATGTTGAACGCAGAAGCAAGAACCTCAACGTCAATCACAGCATTGAATTTGGCGTTCATTATAAGCATCTGGTCACGGGTATCTGTGAAGGTAGTTACACCTGTAAGATTGTACTGTGTGCTGGGGAACTGCCATACTCCGGATACTCCCTTAATGGTGGAAACGATTGTCTTTGCGTTTTCAGCAGATACGGGGGCAATTTCAGTTACATGCATACGCCCGTCAAGCACGTTTCTAGCAATGAGATATTTCATCGTCAGAAACTCGTCATAGTTAGAGCCTGTATACATAGCATCTACGATTTTTGCAATCAGGTCTGTAATACCCTGCCATGACAGAAACGCCTGTCTAAGCTGGTCATTGCTAATAGTCTGTTTGTAAAATTTCTGGTAGTTCATGATATGAAATGCCGCACGAACGTCCGGAATTTCGCGCTTGAACACTTCAGATTCAGCAACAGCTGGGTCGAACTGATAAGGCTTAGCAATGTTAACAAAGATTTCCTCTACAGTTTCACCAAATTCCAGCAGACCTTTTTTCATTCCGGCCCACGGGTTGTAGAACATTTTAGAAGTAATCAGCACACGCCCGATTCGGTTCATGAGTGCTGTTAAGAACTCGTTTCTAAGTGGCTGTAAGTCCATGATGATTGCACCAATCTGGCGCAATGCTGTATCATCTCCTGCGGTCAATTCTGGTACGTAGTTCTGATAGTTCGCAGATGCGTTGTCACGGATTGTGTTTAAAATCTGTGCGGCGGCTTTCTGTAAATTAGTGGCGGATACGTCAGGATTTTCCGCGCTATAAGCAGAAGCTGCATTCGCCTGCACATCACTAAGTGTAATTTTTTCTGGTTTAATTGGCATAATTATTCACCCTCTCTTTCCTCAAATAATGTATCAAATGAACGGACTTTACCGTCATCCTTCACATCTTCCTCTTGTTCCTCTTTTACTTCTTCGCGAGTTCCGAAGAAACGTTCTCTATAACGTTTTCTCCATTCTCCATCAAGGGCCTCATATTTGCCCTTCCAATCTTCACCGTCACCCGCTGCCCGTCTTTCAAGGTCGTCATAGGTGTCGGTTACATCCTCAAGGAAAGATAAAGCTTCATCTGAATCATCTTCTCCCAGTCGTTCCTTGATTCTCTCAAAGAACTTTTCTCTGTCAAGCATTGCCATGTTTCTCCCTCCTATAATATTTTGTTATAATATATCAACGGCATTTTGTATGACCACTCACCACCATCTGGTGAATTGGACGGTGGAACATATTCATTTTTAAACCAGTCGTACCAATACCTCGCGTATTCCTGTCTTTTCGGTTGCTCGATTTCAGACGGACGCTCAAAATTCTTTAAGAAACAATCCGCAAGATATTCCGGTGTCTGTGTGCTTACCTTGAACTCCGCGAATGTCTCAGGGTATTGTGATGTAGGTATCCATTGACCGAATGGCACGGTTTCTGTGTCTATCCATTCCATCTGACCGTTACCGTCGTCGTGGGCGTAACCATGCTGGTCAGCCCATTCGGTGTAGTTGGTTGAAGGAGTCCATTGTACTAAACCAAAACCACCTACCCCTGGTTTAAGGTCCTGCCACATACCAGGGTTAAGGGTTGATTCCACTTGCTGGTTTCCCAGCATTCCGGCTACGGCATTCGCTGTCCATCCCTTAGAAATAAAATATGCAAACTGGATGGTAGCGTTGTTCTGCATCTCGCCTATTGCGAGATAACGGTTGCCTTTAATCCATTCACTTACCGCACCCTGTCCATACCGATACAGGTGTAACCAGTTCCCACGGGAATCGTTAGCGTTGATTGACACCTGTTGGTCCAGTGGCACTGAACTGGTATGAGCGCCCATTGTGCGCGTAGCGTCGAATGCCATTTCTGTGTGGGTTGAACGCAATAATATATCACCCATTAACCACGGTATTGATGGGTCATGCCGTGTAAATCCCTCCTGCAATAATATATTCCCCATGGTGGATGTTGTAAAAGGCCATGTCCCGTATTTGGCTTCTAAATCCCACCCTCCGGCTATCAGCGCATACCATATGAATGACGAACAGTCATAGTAAGTTATGCCATTAACAGTGCGTTGGTTCCTATATTGCTGTGAATAACCCACATTTGGTTTATTGCATACTTCTATGGCCCAATTATAAGCAAGCTGGATGCTAGCCATGTAATACATCCTTCCAATTGTTAAGGCTATTACGCCATATGATTGACGGATAATCCCGTTCTGTCTGGTCCAGGTCACATCTGCCGGATATTCCAGGAATCTTTCCGCTTTCAGATTTCTGCCAAAGTGTTACTGGACGTTTCGGTGTGTCAGCGTATCTAGCATACCACATGTCATACTTTTGGCTCACCTCTGAACCCTGATAGAACCGCTGATAATAATCGTTGTTACAATAAAACATGGCATAGAATCCAGCTTCCTCTAAATGCGAGCAGAATGCATCTGTGCATTTAAGCACAAAATCTCTGGTCACGTTAACTCCATTTCTGTTACAATGCGTGACACTATCATACTCAAAATCGTAAACGATTGGATACAAAGGTCTGCGCTGGCCTATGAACTCAATCATATAAGCCGCTTCCTTGCGGGCCATTTCCGGACATAAGGCGTAGCTGAACCAATATAGGCCATATGGTATTCCAAGCTTCTCGCACCATTCAATGTTTCGTTCTGCCTGTGCGTCTATATTGTTAGCCCCGAATCCGGCCCGGATGATTGCAAAATCAGAATGTTCAGAAGTCATTACATCTTCCCAATCAATGATTCCCTGATGTCGCGAAACATCTATACCCTTAAACATGTTTATCACTCTCCATCCTGTCAAGCAGTTTTGTTAAAGCCAAGGTGTTGTTGTTCAAGGCTTCTGACATTTTATCGATTTCTTCCTTGTGCTTATTGTTGCTGTCATAGATATACCATAACAGGATTAGTGTAAGCGCAATAGGAAAACCAACCGTGCTAATAACGCTTACAATGTCATTCACTGGCTGTCACCTCCCTTGTGAAATAATCCGGGTCAGGTATTCCACCAAAGGTTGTAGTAAAAGTATTAGGGCTTGTGCCATTGATGATTGGAAATTCCAAACTCGTACAAGCATTAATAGCTGTAGTTCCAATTGGCCCTATGCCCGTGATGATTGGTGTCTGAGCACTACTTCTCATCTTGCAACGCTTAACACCAAACGGTACAGTTAAGGTTTTGTTGCTTTCGGTTATTTCAGCACTGTACAATAACTTCATGTAATCCCTCCTTCCTACCTTTTATTATATCAAATTTCTCTTGACTTGTCAATGAAAATGTGCTACAATAATAAGAGAATCTATAGTTTGAAAGGAGTTAGGCATGGCTTACTATGACGGGACAAAGTTGTTGTCCATGAAAGACCTTAATGGTCGTGAACCAGAATTATTTATGGTTACAACTAACCGTACTGGCGGAAAAACCACGTGGTTTAGCCGCTACCTTGTTAAAAAATTTAAGCAAGGTAAAGGTAAGTTCTGCCTTATTTATCGGTTTAATTATGAACTATCAGACTGCGCTGAGAAGTTCTTTAAAGATATTCATGGGTTGTTCTTTCCTGATGACGAAATGACAAGCCGCCCTATGGCAAAGGGAATATTCCACGAAATGTTCTTAAATGATGTGTCGTGTGGGTACGCGATTGCCCTTAACAATGCAGACGCAATCAAAAAATATAGCCACCTGTTTAATGACGTTGAACGCATGATGATGGATGAGTTCCAAAGCGAGACAAATAAATACTGCACAGATGAGATACGTAAGCTGTTGTCAGTCCATACAAGTATCGCGCGTGGTAACGGAAAACAGATTCGTTATGTTCCTGTATATATGTGCGGTAACACGGTAAGCCTGCTTAATCCTTACTATGCTAGTCTGGGAATAAGTGACAGACTTAAGAAAGAAACCAATTTCCTTAGGGGTGATGGGTTTGTATTGGAACAGGGATTCATACAGTCTGCTAGTGATGCTCAGCTTGATTCTGGTTTTAACAGGGCTTTTGCGTCCAGTGACTATGTGATGTATGCAAGTCAGAATGTATATCTTAATGATAATTTCTCGTTCATCGATAAACCCGAAGGAAGGGGACGGTACTGCTATACTGTTAAGTACCTAAAGAAACACTATGCTATATATGAGTATGACAGTCTTGGGATTATGTATGTTACTGATAACTATGATAGTAGTTTTCCTTATAAGCTGTCTTTAACTACTGACGACCATAACATAAATTATGTAATGATTGCGAAGAATGCTTTGCTGATTAACAATTTCAGAATGCTGTTTAATAAAGGTTGCTTCAGGTTTAAGAACCTGGATTGCAAACAGATGCTGATAAAGTTATTATCATATTAATGGTATCTACAGGTGTTATCTATAGTTTGCCGCTGGCGGAATCCACACGATAAAACGTGCCGCTTGGGTATAGGGTACTGGAAACCCACTCTATAGACCATCTGTTAAGATATAGAAGGGAGGATAATTATTATCCTCCCTTTAACAATACTTGCGCAAATACTGTTATTTAATCTTTTCATCCTTCCTTAAACTTATTTAATTTCTTTGGTGTCATGTGATAACCCTTATTAACTAATACAATACCTCCAGGCATTCTAACTGGTTTTAACATGTCCTTAAGCTTAAGACCTTCTTTAAACTCTGTTATATCGTGTTCCTGTAAAAACTCCTGTTTGGCTCTCTCGCCCATGCCAGCACACCTAATTGAGTAATATGGTTCTACTGGTTCCCCGTCATTGTGAGTGACATGCTCAATATACGTTTTCTGCCGAACGAAAACCGCTTTGTCCCAATAACTTTCGAGTTTCCAGGCACAGAAATTTGTAGGATGAATCTTAATTCCTTTGGCGTGTTTAGGGTCCCCACTGCAATGAATGGAATCCGTATCGCAGTATATGAAACCGTCCCTGTCCGGCCCTTGATAATTAGCTTGTGCGGCATTGATTACAAACCTCCTTGCGTATGATGTGATGGCACTTCCAACCGCTATGAACCCCGGCTTCTTCTCGTGCTCTTCTACTATGTCAAATCCTAATACATTCTTATCATTTATATATGGCACCTTGTAGCTCGATGAATCATTTGCCGAAAACTTTCCATACAGGTTGTTAAGATACAGCTTTGCAAGCTCGCGTTCAGCGTCCTTGCTGTTCTCCTTAATCTCTTTGTATTTGTACATGTATTCGTCAAATAACCCAATTTCCTGCCTGAACCAACAACCGTCTAAAACCGTTAAATCAAACACGTTATAATGTTGTAGGAATAATTCGTAATCCACTCCGGTCATGGTCATTGTTGCATAGCTATCGTGTAACTTACCGTCTTTCATGTAATAACGTTTGTAAGTTCCTGTGCTATAATCATAATAGTCACTGCTCGTAAGATAATCAGTTCCTACATATAAAAAACTTCCTTTAATCTGTACAGTTGGCAACATTCCTGGTTTTATCTGAAACCTGCATTTTATTCTTACAAAATAATAATTCTGTTTGGCTATTTCTGGGATATCTCCTGTCCAGAATTGTGGCTTTCCTACAGGATAATAGTTGCCTGATTCTGATGACATATTCGACGGATAGGAACTATTAATATCCGCTGTCCACCCTCTGTTATACATTTTATTTTCTTTTCCTTTGACAAGGTAGCAATATCCGCCACGATAACTATGCCTGATGTAAGCGTCTGCTGTACGCTCCCCATATATGTTTTCATCAATTTCGACTTGGGTTAAATCTGGAAAGAAATTCTGGTAGTCCTGCTTATCGTAAGTGTGTTTAAATTCCTCCAAACAACATGAGCCAATCGTAAGCTTCTGATGACCACGCTCAAACATTAACTCTAAAGCTTCTTTTACAACCAACACATCGTTGGCTATATATTTCTGTTCTTCCGGTGTTATGACACAACCAGCAAACCTGAATCCTTCATATTCCATTTCAAGCTTCTTATGCTTTGTCTTGAATGACTCGCCTATGCGCTTTACACTGAATGGCAACAGCTTTAAAGAATCCCTAAATTCTATTATTGTGTTTTTGTGCTTAATAGTAATTGTGTACCATGCGCCTCTATCACTGATTGCACACTTGAAATCCTTGTTATTCATATTCCTTTCAGCTACACGGTTCCATTTATATCCATTTCGCAAAAGGTAATCAACAATGAAATTTCCGTCAAATTTAAGGTTGTGGAAATACCCAATTACATTACATTTCAAGTCAAATATGCCGTTAAGGAAATCACCTATCGAATTGAAGATAGATACATCTTCGGTGCCTAACTTTACAAGCGCGGCGGCCCATACTTCTGTATAAGTCTGGTCTTTAAAGACAGTTGTTTCAAAGTCACATACATAGTACTCATAATTGCGTGTTCGCACATTCTTATAATCCTCCAATATTTGTGGTTCAATAAATTCTGTCAGACTTCTTACCATTCCTCCCCTGCTTCCAGGCTCTCAATGATTTCTTCTCTGCCCCCGGATGAGCCACCTATTAACTCAAGTATTCCTGTCAGCTTTCCGACCAATATCTCTGTGTCAGATACTCCTTCCCATCCGGGCCACATCCCCTCGGCTTTCGACTGTTCCAGTGCTTCTGCAAAATCTTCATCGCCGTATCTGGCCCTGGACTTATTAAACCAGGATGAAATATAATTAAACAGTTTCTCGTTGCGCCCGTATATCTGTGTCATTTCCATCTGGAATACCGTAAATACCTGGGTCGTGAAATCTACATAATCAACATCTGCTGGGGGTGTTATTGGCTGTGAAGGAGGTGTAACTACTTCCTTCTTACGCTTTCTTCGTGTCTCGGATGCTCTCTGCGCCGCTTTCTTGCGTTCCTGCTTTCTTCCCTGTTCACCTGTTAGGATTTCCCCTGTATCGGTGTCGATGTATCTGGAATGCTTATACAGATATTCCATGCTTATCTTCTTCAGACGGTTTACACTGGCTTGCGTGATGCGTTTAGGAATATCTGGGAGTAACGATGGAACGTCATAAGCTCGGTTCTCCATGCGGCGTATCTGACGCTGAATCCTACGACGTTCCTTGCGGTATGCCTGTTTCACGTCTGATAACTGCTTCTTGCTCACATCAGATGTTTTAGGTTTCCTTGCCATGAGTAACCTCCTTAATCATTAATATACTTTACCAGAGCAAATACAATAAATCCTACGATTAAACCAAATACGAATGAAGATGTATCAATCATTTATTTTCCCTCCTTAACTAAATAAAATGATAAAATATTGGGGAGGTTTCCCTCCCCTGGTTATTCCGTACTATTATGCAAGGTCACAGTTAACGTACTCACATCCTGCTTTTGTCTGACCTGAAAGCTTCTTGATTTTGAAGTTATCCCCCTTGAATAACTCCCACAAGTCCATGAAATTGTCCTTAAACGTCTGTGACTGACAGGACCACACTACCTCCTGGTCATCTTCACCTACTCCTATGATGGACAGCATGTGAGAGACTTCACCTTTGTTGTTCTCGTCGTCAAAGGTTAACCAGCCGATTGGTGACATGGTTGTGCCGTCGGCAACGGTCTTGACTGAAACGATTGATGGGCTTTTAGTCATCCTATAAAGCTCTGCTTTTGTGAAACTCTCGGAACTCTTAGATGTGATAATCATAATTTAATCTCCTTTTCTTTAATTGCTTTGGTTGTTGGTTATGCTTCTTTCTTCTGCTGGGACTTTGGTCTTTCCACTTCAACTGCCAATTCCATGAAGGTCTTTACAGGGATACCTAAAACCCGCTCTTCCTTCTTCATGTCAACGACAACTGATGGGTGATATGCCGGGTCGGTGTTTGCTTTGATTACAGCCTTAAGGGCTTTCGCCTTATCGGTGTAATCTCCCGGAAGGTTGTAGGTGACGTTGGTTGCTTCTCCGGCTACCTCGTCTACGCCTAATACCGTTACCTGGGTGCTGATGATAGTTCTTGTTACCATTGCTTCTCTTGCCATAATGTTAGTCTCCTTTTCTTATTTTTCTCCGCTATGTGGTTATACGTAGCGGGAATCGAACCCGCAATGCCCGACGTCCTCGGCCTTGACGTTTTCACGTTCACATGTCAGATTTTTTAAATCTTCCGGTGCCTTACCTTTTGGCTATACGTATATTTATGTTAACGCCTACTTGACATTTTATACATTGCACAGGTGAGTGAGGTTTCTGTGAATTTTTATTGGTTGGTGTAGGCGTTGACAACTGATTAATAAAATTTGATGGACATTATTACGTATATTTCCTTGTTGATTAATTCCTGTAATAAGTAAAAATCGTTTACCCCGTGTTGCGTGTTAAGTTCAATTATCATTGAGATGTTTTCGCCTAGTGGTGAGAGTCTATACTTGGTAAATGGCGAATCAGATTTTGGTATCTTGTACATAGTCCAAACGCTGTATTGAGCTATCATCTGCTCGAATAATACTTTTAGCATTTAGATTCACTTCCTTGGCTTGCTAGCCTTACTCCGTATTTTCTATCGTCAACACTACAAACTATATCTCCATAACAAGTTAGCATGATATGACCATCTAGACCAATCACAACGCCATAATCTTTAAAATAACTGTCTTTTTTCACATCAACTGTTTTGTTTGACGATGTCTCGTATACTTCTAAAATCATATTAGCCCTCCTTATTTGTTATTGTTTATCTTGTATCTATATACTATTATACTCTTAATACTGGATTTGTCAATAGGTTAAATGTGAACAATTTGTTAACAATATTGGTTTACATAAAACTTGAGAGATGGGTATCAATTCCATTATAACATAGGACTATCTTTTTGTCAATAGGTTATTTTATAAGGTGTTGGGTGGTGTTAAGGTTAACACTTATTTTATCGCGATAACTTTTGGACGATGGTGAGTTTAAGGTTAACGAGGCGATGGGGGAAATGGTAACAGGCGAAAAAAAAT
>UMES01044470.1_pt1 | contig 15844 bp, 14 predicted proteins | sample 1964791 | NCBI WGS metagenome assembly UMES01 (sample SAMEA4836024, study PRJEB28245) | human gut metagenome | biome: gut microbiome; material: fecal sample | place: Denmark | collected 2008
TGCCGACTCAGGCTCAGATGCTCACCATCTGGGGGGTAACTGAAGAGGATGCTAAAGCTCCGCCGCCCGTTGTGCGCATCTCTATGAAGAGCCGCGAGGAAGATGTCATCGAAATCATTGATGATACGAAAAAGGCGAAAAAATAAGCCTTCTGATCTCAGAGCAACGATAAGCGAGTCTTTACGGCTCGCTTTTTTCAATCGCTCTCATAGCTTTTATTGAAAGACTCTATCCAAATTTTGTATCAGTCAGTATCCTTACGTCTGATTATGTCTGATTCGAAAAACAACGCTTCCCGTAATGACCGACAATTGACCGTTAGAGTCGCTGTAACTTTAGCGTGCAAAATTGCCGTAATTGCTTGTTTAGGCTATCTTTTTTTCGGTTCAGACAAACGGGTAGAGACCGACCCGCAGTCTGTCGGACAGGCGCTTTTGGCCGACACTGCTCCGGTCTCCTCTGTGGCAGAAAAGAATAAATCCCCCTAACTGCCGCAGTTAATCTCTTCAAAAGGTTCTTTTTATGATTTCGACCGAATTAGTTGATCTTTCACGGTGGCAGTTTGCACTGACCTCCATGTATCACTTCATTTTCGTGCCACTCACGCTCGGGCTTTCGTTCATGCTGGTCGTCATGGAAGCCTGCTACGTGGTAACCGGAAAAGAAGTCTACAAAGACATGACAAAATTCTGGGGCAAACTTTTTGGCGTCAATTTTGCGCTGGGGGTTGCTACCGGTATCACGATGGAATTCCAATTTGGCACAAACTGGGCCTACTACTCGCACTATGTCGGCGACATTTTCGGCGCCCCGCTTGCCATTGAAGGCCTTATGGCTTTCTTCTTGGAATCAACCTTCATCGGACTCTTTTTCTTTGGCTGGAAACGTCTTAAAAAATCCACCCACCTTATTGTGACGATTTTCATGGCCCTGGGTTCCAACCTCTCGGCCTTGTGGATTTTGATCGCCAATGCCTGGATGCAATATCCGGTCGGCTCGGACTTTAATTTTGAAACCATGCGCATGGAAATGACCAATTTCTTTGACGTGATTTTAAGTCCCTGGGCCCAGGCTAAATTTGGTCACACGATTGCCGCGGGTTACGTCACCGGCGCGCTTTTTGTTTTAGCCGTGTCGGCTTGGTACATGCTCAAAGGCCGTGATTTGGAATTTGCTAAACGTTCTTTCCGAGTCGCCGCTGCTTTTGGTTTGATCGTCTCGATTTTCACCATTCACTTAGGTGATGAATCAGGTTACCTTGTCGCTAAAGATCAACCGGCCAAGATGGCTGCGATGGAAGCCGCCTGGGAAACGGTTCCCGCCCCGGCTCCGATGACGATTTTCGGTCTTCCTGACGAAGAAAACCAAGTCACTCGAGCCAATGTTGAAATCCCCTGGCTCTTTGGCATCATCGCCACGCGCTCCCTTGATACGCCGATTCCCGGCATTAAGGATTTGATTGAACAAAATACCCAACGCATCCAAAACGGTATTGTGGCCATGCAAACGCTGACGGCTTTGCGAAAAGACCCTGATAACGCCGCCTTGCGTGAACAATTTAGTGCCGTTAAAGACGATTTGGGCTACGGAATGCTTTTGCGCAAATACACGGAAGATCCGTCTCGTGCAACACCTGAGATGATTGCTCAAGCTGCGCAAGACACCATTCCCGGCGTCAACATCATGTTCTGGAGCTTCAGAGCCATGGTGGGCTGCGGTATTGCGCTTTTATTGGTCTTTGCCTTCGGTCTTTACTATTCAGCCAAGGATTTGATCACCTCTCGCCGTTGGCTTTTAAAGGCAAGCTTTTTAGCTCTGCCCTTACCGTGGATTGCCTGTGAATTGGGTTGGATGGTGGCTGAATACGGCCGTCAACCGTGGAGTATTTATGAAATTCTCCCCGTGCATCTTTCCACTTCCACATTGTCTGTCGGAAGTGTGATGGGCTCGCTTATCGGTTTTGTCCTTCTGTATTCCGCCCTTTTGGTTGTGGAAATGTGGCTCATGATCAAACTGATTAAGACCGGTCCGAGTTTCTTAGGTACCGGCCGTTATTTCTTCGAACGCAACCGTTTAAATGACAAGGAGTAAAGCATCATGATCGATTATGAAATCCTGAAACTTGTCTGGTGGCTTTTCGTGGGTGTTCTTTTGGTTGGCTTTGCCGTTATGGACGGCCAAGACATGGGGGTGGGTTCGCTTTTGCCCTTCTTGGGTAAAAACGACACCGAACGCCGCGTGATGATTAACACGGTTGCTCCCCACTGGGACGGTAACCAAGTCTGGCTTTTAACGGGAGGCGGCGCCATCTTTGCCGCTTGGCCGCTCGTTTACGCCACAGCTTTCTCCGGACTTTACTGGGCGCTCTTTATTGTGCTTGCCGCCCTTATTTTGCGTCCGGTAGCCTTTGACTACAGAAGTCGGGTGCCCGCTGAAAAATGGCGTACCTCTTGGGACTGGGCTTTGTTTATCGGCAGTTTCGTGCCGCCCATTATTTTTGGTGTAGCCTTTGGCAATATGCTCCAAGGCGTGCCGTTTCATTTCGATGAAACATTGCGCTCGACCTACACCGGAAGTTTTTGGGCTCTTTTAAATCCCTTTGCCCTCCTGTGCGGCGTGGTTTCCATTGCCATGATCATTTTCCATGGCGCCAACTACTTGATTCTTCGCACAACCGGACAGCTGCAAGCTCGTGCCCGTAAAGTCGGTTTGATGGCTGGAACGGCAACAGCGGTGTTGTTTGCTTTAGGCGGCATCTGGGTTTACTTCGGCATTCAAGGTTATGTCGCAACCGACATTAATCCCGCAGGCGTTGCCAACCCCCTCTTAAAGAGCGTACAAGTAAGCGATGGCGCATGGTTTACGAATTTCTTCAATTATCCCGTACTCTTTGTCATTCCTGTTTTAGGCATTGCGGCTGCGTTAATTGGGGTTTTGTGTGAATACGTCTGGCGTCCGCTTTCAGCGGTTTTGGCTAGCGCCGTGAGCATTCTTTGCATTGTGCTCACGCCCTTGATCGCCATGTTCCCGTTTATTCTGCCGTCTTCGAGCCATCCGGTCTCTTCGCTCACCATGTGGGACTGCACAAGCTCTCAGCTCACCCTACAGGTGATGTTTATTGTGACGCTTATTTTCCTGCCGATCGTTTTGATCTACACAGGATGGGCTTACAAGGTGATGAGCGGGAAACTTACGGCTCAATACATTAAAGAAAACGACAAGTCGCTTTATTAAGGAGTAACTCTATGTTCTACATTTACTGGTTTGTCGGGTTGCTTTTAGCGATTGTCTTCGCTGTTTTGATGGCAGCCATGTATGAGCTCAAAAATGACGACGCTTCGCAAGAAAAATAATGGCTAAGGGCGTTATTATCACTCGCTTTATTTCCATCGTGGCGGCTTTAGCCGTCACGGTGGCTGTCGTTTGTTTTCCAAGACTCGTAGCGATTGATATGCATGCCGTACCGCACGGCTGGTTGGTATGCCTTTTATTGGGAATGAGCTTTGCCTACGTTCACGGCTTCGGCTTTATTCCTGAGAATAAAACCCTCAAAATTCTTTTCTCTCCGCTTGTCGCCTGGCCCCTGATGATCGTCGGAGCCACGATGATCTCGCTCTAATTTCAATCCCGCTTCAAAAGCCAATGCATTTGCACTTGAGCGGTATGAACACTATCGGATAACCAAACCACCCCGTCCTGAACTGTTACGGTTAAATGCATCGTGCGACTCATAAGCGGTAGCATTTGAGCAACTTCCGCATCCTTTAGCATAGCCACCGAGAGCTTATCGACTTTGCGCATATCAGCGCAATGCTGTTTCCACCAAGGATCGATTCTATCTTCACCGTAGGCGATGACGATTTCTTCATCACTGCGGCCGGCCGCTTTTCGAATCTGTTTGATATCGGGCACACCCACATCAATCCAACGGACAATGGCTCCCGTATCATCGATTTCCCATAGGGCGGGTTCCCCTTCTGTTGAAAGCCCGCGACCGAATTCTAAGCGCATGTCTGTTTCGCCAACGTATAAGCAAAAAGCTAACATGCGGATAGCCAAACGCTCCTCGGTTTCGGACGGATGACGCGCAAGGGTACAGAGGTGCGAACCGTAATAACCGCGGTCCACATCCGAAATATCAATATTGGCTTTGTAAATCGTTGCCCCGAGCGCCATGCCTTCTTCCTCTTAATTAAACGCGCCTTATGTTATTACGCACCTAAAAGAAAAGCCAGTCTCCCACGTCATGAGAAACCGGCTTTCTAGGTGTTTTAATCTAAATCAGATTAGAAACGGTATTGCATTTGAATGCCAAGGAGGTAGGCATCCAAAGAGTCGAATTCTCCAGCTTTCGTACCGTTGACATCATCGTAAAGATCTTTATCACCAACACCCATCAAGTAGGTTGCACCAATATCAAATTGGAGATCCTTTGTGGCGTACCAAGAGGCACCCAAGGACAACCAAACACGATCAGTATCCGGAATCACAGCCATACGAGTGGATTGATCATCAACCGGACTCGTTTCATAAGCGATACCACCACGGACGGTGAACGCATTGTTAATCTTGTAGTCGGCACCGACAGAGAAGAGCCACGTGTCTTTCCATTCATTAACAACATCCACATTTGTCAACATCTCACTGCTTAAACCAAGTTGACCAAGAGCAGGGTTGCTCGAAATCAAACCATCAAAAGCGCCCAAGATTGATCCAGGAACATCATTTTCAATATTAAGTTCCTTGAAATTGGACCAGTTCGCCCAACGAATTAACCCAGACAAACGTAATTTTTCTGTAGCTTCCCAAGTACCCGTTAACATAACTGTGTCGGGGGTCTTAATACTTGTGGACATACCAAAGGTTTGTCCTTCCAAAGAAGACAATGCTTGACCTAAAGCTGGCATTTGAATCCCACCGAGGGTACCATTCATTCCACTAAGCTTTGTTGTACCATCAGCGTCGTGTTCAATGGCAGAACGATAGGCTAAACCAAAGCGCAACTTATCAGTCGGGCTGATCATAATACCCAAGTTAAAGCCCCAATCCCAGCTGTCAGCTTCAACCTTACCATGACCTAAATACATATCCCCTTCTTTCAATCCCATTCCAAGTTCTGCCTTGGCATATTGAACGGAGATACCAGCACCTACGCTTAAGAAATCGTTAACCTTCCAAGCAATGTTCGGATTCATGTCAAACGTGTAGATCTTCGCATTGGTACCACGTTGGCTTTCAGACCAGTTTCGGTCATACTCCGTACCCATTCCGAAGGGCACCGTCATCGCAAAACCCAACCAAATTTTGTCATTGACTTGGTGCGTCACGTAACCTGCAGGAATCATTTGTCCTTTCAAACGACCATTTTCACTAGATCCATCTTTTCCGTTGTAGTCAGCATTCAAAGCAATCCACACGCCACCGGCTTGGAAACGCGTACCTTCCAACAAGGTCATACCGGCGGGGTTGTAGTGAACTGCAGACAAGTCGTCACCGACGATACCGGCACCGGCGTATGCACGACCAGCACCTAAAGAGGATTGTTCCGTTAATTGGAAACCGGCAGCCAAGGCCGTAGAAGTTGCGGCGGCCACACCAGTCAGCACCAACGCAGCAGCACTCTTTTTCATGAAAGACATCAATTCTCTCCAGAATGGGAAAAATTAAAAACAAAAGCGTAAAGGTTTAGGAACAAGCAAGAACAAAACCTTTACGCTTCCGAAACGACTGAATTTTGCGGATTTTTTGTGTCTAAATTTTACTATTTTTATTAGTAATAACCCTAATACTACCCAAAACGGTTTAATCTACTTAAAAATAGAAAAAACCTTTAATAATCAGAGAATACCGGCCGGTATTGGCGCAGACGCAACCAGCCTACCACAATACGGTAAGCCACCCAAATTCCCAACACTACAAAGCCGATTAACCAAATAAAGGGGCCGATCACAAAAGGCGTCAACAACACACCAACAATAGCCACCAAAACCGTCCAAATCATGCCATACCAAAAAGTTCGGATTTGCCAGGAAAAATGCGATTGAAGAAAAGTCCCCCTGGCATCAGGCGCCATAATGTAATTGAGAATAACTGCCGCAATAGAAGGCCACCCGAATAAAAAGGCCGAAATAATGGTTGCACCCGTCATTAAGCCAATCACGATACTTAAACCGTGCAAAATGTAGACGAGCTGCGTGACAAACAACAAATTCTTCTTCGGCGCCTCATTGTTATAGGGTGTCAAATCTGACATCTTCGTTTTTCCTTCTTCTATTTATAATTTTTCTTGCATTAAAAATTAGCACACTTCGGCATACGATTGCGGAAGTTTTTAAATTTACATACATTCTGATACGCTATCGAGCATTCAATTGGCAAGGAGAAAACCGTGAGACTATTACTGGTAGAAGACGACCCGATGATCGGAGAAAGTGTTGTCGATGGCCTCACCGATGAGGGTTATGCAGTGGATTGGGTACAAGACGGCCATTCTGCTCTTTTAGCTCTCCGCACAACCGAATTCTCTCTTGTCATCTTGGACTTAGGCCTGCCCGGTAAAGACGGCATCAAAGTGCTCGAAGAAATGCGAGCCGAGCGTAATCTCACTCCAGTTCTTGTGACAACCGCACGCGATACGGTTGAAGACCGCATTAAGGGGTTGGATGCCGGCGCCGATGACTATCTCATCAAACCCTTTGATTTAGATGAATTGTTTGCCCGTGTGAGAGCCCTTCTTCGCCGCTCCGCGGGCCGCGCAGAACCCATGATTGAACGCGGACGTCTGCAAATTAACCCTGCCACACATGAAGTCATCTTCAATGGCGAGTCTATTTTGCTCTCTAGCAAAGAATTCGCCCTTCTTTTAGCGCTCGCAGAGCGCCCGGGACTGGTTCTCTCTCGCTCTCAATTGGAAGAAAAACTCTACAACTGGGACTCTTCCATCGGCAGCAACGCTATTGAAGTGCATATCCACCACCTTCGCAAGAAGCTAAGCGAAGATGCCATTAAAACCGTCCGCGGCGTGGGCTACATTCTGGAAACCTAAACCATCATGTATTCCATTCGCGACAGACTATTGTGGACGTTTTGTATCGCGCTGCTCTTAGCAGGGGTAGCGGCGACCTACATGACGTTTATCTCTGCCCGCGGTGAAGTAGACCGTTTTCTAGACACTGAACTGCAACAAATTGCCCTGTCCTTAAGTGCACACACCGACGGGACACTACCGGATGTCAAACCATCCGGCTCCGACGAGCAACATATTGTCATTCAGCTCTTAGACACCGTTTCCGGCCAGACACACCTATCCAGCGGTCTTCCCTCTCCTTTTCCGGTAACCGATATCGAAGGTTTTGCCAACATTCGTCACGAAGGACAGACCTGGCGAATTTTTGCTTTAAAGACTGTTCACAATATTTCTATTATCACGGCTCAGCCCGTGGATGTCCGAGTGAAATTAGCTTTTACATCCGCGCTTCACATTTTGCAGCCTTTGGTTTTACTACTGCCTTTTTTAATCGTCGCTGTGTGGCTGTTGGTTGGGCAGGGCTTAGCAAGCCTTAATCGAACCGCCAAGATCGTTTCCACCCGCTCATCCACATCACTGGAACCGTTGCCTGTTAAAGGGCTCCCGGTTGAAGTTAAGCAGTTGGTTTTGGCTTTAAATGATTTATTGGCCAAATTGGAGCAAAGCCTTGAAGCGCAAAAGCGATTTGCTTCTGACGCTGCGCACGAGCTTAGAACCCCGCTGACCGCACTCAAACTGCAAGTTCAATTGGCCGAACGCGCTAAAACGGAAGAAAGTCGTCAAAAGGCCTTTGGACGGCTTCACGCTGGTATTGATCGGGCAACCGGTCTTGTGCAACAACTCTTGGTTATTGCAAGACTTGACCCCGATGCCCACAAAAAGCCCTTTGTTTCAGTCAAACTTGACGAAGTGATCGGTGCCGTTGCCGACGAACTCACGGTGTTGGCTCAACAGAAAAATATCACGCTTGAAACCGCTACCGAAGCGGTTGTCGTGGCCGGCATGGAAGATGCGCTCAAGCTTTTGATTACCAACCTTACCGATAATGCGATTCGCTATACGCAACCCGATGGACGCATCCGGCTCTCTGTTAAGCGCGAGCAAAACGATGCCGTCATTGAAGTAAGTGACAATGGTCCCGGGATTGCACCAGAGGAACGTGAGCGTGTTTTTGATCGCTTTTACCGCGCATTGGGAACCAAGGCTCAAGGGCATGGATTGGGATTGGCCATCGTTAAACGCATTGTGGAAATTCATCATGGATCGATCGTCATTGATGACGGATTGGATGGAAAAGGAACCACGATGCGTATTCGCTTGCCCTTGTTAACTCAATAATTTCTAGTCTTTGTTACAAATAAAGCTTGATCGAAACAACCCGACAAACAAAATCAACGTGTTTTTTATTATCGTTTCAGTGTTTGGCAAATTACGTATTGCACTGACAAAAAGAATTTATTTCGGAGTACTTTGATATGGTTAAAAAGAGTGTTTTGAAATCGGCCGCCCTGACGGTTGCTTTAGCCGCGGCTTTCTCCTTTATGCCGGCGGCTCAAGCCGAAGTGCCGTTTTTCTCTTCAAATGACTCAGGCGCACAAGCCATGTTGCCTGACTTCACCAAGCTTGTTGAAGAAAACGGCAAAGGTGTCGTGAATATCTCGACGATTCGAAATGCCCGTACACAAACCGTGCAGTCTCCCTTCCCCGGCATGGATGACCGCACGGCTGAACTATTCCGCCGCTTTGGCTTCCCCATCATTCCGTTCGGCCCCCAAGAGCAACGCGTGCCTGAACAACGCGGAACGGGTTCTGGCTTCATCATTTCTTCTGACGGTGTCATTCTCACGAATGCTCACGTGGTCGAAGGGGCCGATGAGATCCGCATCCGTCTGACCGACAATCGTGAATTCTCCGGCAAAGTTTTAGGTCTGGATAAAAAGACCGATATCGCCGTGGTGAAGATTGAAGCCAAGGATTTGCCTGTCCTTAAAATCGGTTCCTCCGAACAATTGAAAGTGGGCGAATGGGTGGCTGCCATCGGTTCTCCTTTCGGTCTCGACAATACGGTCACAGCTGGTATTGTTTCGGCTAAAAGCCGCGCCCTACCCTCTGAAGAGTATGTTCCCTTCATTCAAACCGACGTTGCCGTCAACCCCGGCAATTCCGGTGGCCCTCTCTTTAACATGAAGGGCGAAGTGGTGGGCATTAACTCCCAAATTTTCTCCACTTCGGGCGGCTTCATGGGCCTGTCCTTCTCCATCCCGATTGACTTAGCTATCCAAATTAAGGATCAGTTGATCGAAAACGGTCGGGTTATTCGCGGTCGAATCGGTGTCGGCATCCAAGCGGTTACCCAAGACTTGGCTGAAGCCTTTGGCATGAAGACGCCGCGTGGCGCCGTGATCACCCAACTTGAAAAGGGACAGCCCGGTGAAAAAGCCGGTCTTAAGGTGGGCGACATTGTCGTGGCTTTAAACGGTCAGGCCATCAACAGCGCAAACGACCTGCCCGTTAAGATTTCTGCCATGAAACCCGGCACAAAGGTAAAACTCACCGTTTTGCGTGACGGCAAGGAAAAGGACGTCACGGTGACCGTGGCTGAAAATCCCGAAGACAGCACCGCTCCGACCGAAGCGAAGCAAGCTCAAGGAAAGCTCGGTGTGTCGGTTCGCGCATTAAATGAAGAAGAATTAAAGGAATTGGATCTTACCAATGGACTGTTAGTCACGGAAGTTCGCGCTGCTGCCGCTCGCGCGGGCCTCATGCCTCGCGACATCATTCTGAGCGCCAATGGTAAGACAGTCAAAACGGTGGGCGACTTACGTCGTGCGGTGTCAGGCGCTGAAAAAGTGGCCTTGTTGGTACAACGTCAACAATCCCGCATCTTTATCGCCGTTGACTTAAAGTAGTTTTCCGTTTGTGAACTAAAACAGCCGGCTTCTGAAAATGAAGACCGGCTGTTCTTTTTAAAAGAAGGCTTTTAACCCTGCTTGGCTTCAAGCTCTTTGAGCCTTTGTTTAAGTTTCTCCCGGGGCATATAAATACGCTCGGCAAGAACTTCGCAGATTGCATCAAAATCCATATCCGGATTTCTCAGGTATCTCAAGCCAATTCCCTCAAAGGTTGCCATTCCCATATCCACCAACGCCCAATCTTTTGCATTGTTGCCGTTTGGATTGGAAAGTTCTTTAAGGTGTCTCCGTGCCTTGACATCCGCCTCTCGAAGGACTTTTTCGAGTTCGGGATTGTGACTGGCCTCGGCCAAGAGTTCCAAAGAAAGCGCCACTCTTTCTTTTTTCAAGATACCTGACAAGATACGTCTGACTTGTTCAAGCGTCTTTTCATAACTGTCTTGGCTTTCCTGAAGGGCACAGGAATTTTTATAAAAATCCTCCATCCCTCGGGAAATCACCTCTTCGATAATGGCGGTCTTACTCGGGAAATAGTTATAGATATGGCCGGCACTCATCCCGAATTCTCGAGCGATATCGGCCATCCCCGTTGCATGAAAGCCTCGAGTGATAAAGCACTTGGCGCCGCCCGGATAATTTCCTCACGGCGCTGCTGAGCTAAATTTTTCGCCATGGTTTAAGCCTCACTTTTGGCTTGAACCGAAGATTCACTCTTTTGATCGGCGGATTTTTCAATATCAACCGCACCGCCGCCCAAGGCTTTGTAAAGCGTTACCAAGCTCATGGCGCGGGCCTGTTGAGCAACAGCCAATTGCGTTTGCGCGCTCACGTATTGCCGTTGCGAGTCCAAAACCGTCAGGAAGCTTTCAGAGCCATGACGATAGCGGGCTTGGGCAAGCTCATAGGCCTTCTTCGTGGCATCCGCATAGTCTTGCGTGGCTTTAAGTTCACGCTCAATAGTGCCTTCAGTCGCTAACGCATCGGCCACTTCACGGAAAGCCGTTTGAATGGCTTTTTCGTAATCGGCTACTGCGATATCTCGTTCCGTTTCAGAGACACGAAGCGTCGCCCAGTTAGCGCCACCCGTGAAAATCGGAAGTGAAATAGAGGGAGCAAAGCTCCAGAGACGCGTGCCGCCTGAGAAGAGATCATCCAATTCCGTTGAACCGGTGCCGCCCGAAGCCACAAGCGTGATTCTCGGGAAGAAATTTGCACGGGCCGCGCCAATGTCAGCATTGGCTGCGAGCAATGTGTATTCGGCCTGAGCAATATCAGGACGGTTTAAGAGCACTTCGGAAGGTACCCCTTGAGGCAAAACCCCGGCCAGTGTTACTACTTCCACCTTGTTGGGCAATAAGTCTTCGGGAACATTCGTGCCAACCAAAAGCGCCAAAGCGTTCATGTCTTGAGCCACCGCACGCTGTGAAGAGGCGTAAGAAGCTTGAGCGCTTGCGTACATTTGCTTGGCCTGATTGAGTTCAAGCAAATTGATGGCACCGGCTTTATAGCTTGCTTCAGAAAGCTTGTAGGACTTCTCTTGGCTATCCAATGTTTCTTTGGCGAAAGCCAAAAGTGAACGGTCCGCACCCAACTGCAGCCACAGATTGGCCGTTTCGGCGATGAGCGTCACACGGGCGCTCTTTCGGGCTTCTTCGGTCGCAAAGTATTGGTTTAAAGCCTCATCGCTTAAGCTGCGAATACGGCCGAAAAGATCCAACTCATAAGAAGCCATGGCTAAATTGGCTGAGTAAACATGGCTGACCGTATCTTGTCCGGTCGCGCTCAGCGTTCTCGGCGTTCCGGAATGTTCTCCGGAACCAACACCTGAGATGCTCGGTAAAAATTCCGAACGCTGGATGTTATATGCATAACGCATCTTCTGAACATTGAGCATAGCGACACGATAGTCACGATTGTTCTCTAGCGTAAGCTCAATGACCTTGCGCAAACGCTCATCGGTAAAGAACTCGTGCCAATCAGGTAAAGCCTGCTGATTGATCTTGGCATCGGCATAAGCTTCGCCGGTAGGCCAGGCGTTCAGAATCGGTGCCTGCGGTCTTTCATAACTGGGAGCCATTGACATGCAACCGGTCAACGCCAAAGCCGCCACCAACGGTAAAAACTTAAAAGTCTTTCGCATGCTTATTCTCCCTTTTTATCGGCTTGCTGTTTTTCCTGCACTTGAGCATCAGATTCTGCAGGAACGCCGTTTTCTTTTTTCTCAGACTCTTCGTCACGATCATAGAACGTGAGCTCTCCGCTCTTTAAGGCCTTAGCTTCGAAAGCCGTTTCAGCCGCCGCTGCCTTCAAGTCGACGTTACGTTCATTGGCACTGCCTGAGACACGCATAATCATAACGTAGAAAAGTGGCACAAAGAGCACACACAAAAGCGTACCGGTAATCATGCCACCCAACACACCCCAACCGATGGCGTTCTGAGCGCCGGAGCCTGCCCCATGAGACATAGCCAAGGGCAACACACCGAGACCGAAGGCCAAAGACGTCATCACGATCGGACGGAGACGCAGACGGACCGCGTCAATAGCCGCGTGCACAATATCTTCACCGCTGTCGTGCAAGTCCTTGGCAAATTCCACAATCAAAATAGCGTTCTTACTGACCAAGCCGATTGTTGTAATCAAGCCGACCTGGAAGTAAATGTCGTTATTCAAACCTCTTAGGCCCGTCAGCGCCAAAGCACCGATCACGCCCATCGGAATGACCAAAATCACGGCAATCGGAATGGACCAGCTTTCATACAAAGCGGCCAAGCACAAGAACACCACCAAAATGGACAAGGCGTACAAGGGCGCTGCCTGACCACCTGCTTCACGTTCCTGGTAGGAAACACCCGTGTAAGCAACGCTATAGCCGGCAGGGAGTTTCTCAGCGATTTCTGCCACAGCCGCCAAGGCGTCACCTGAGCTAAAGCCCGTTCGTGGATTACCTTGAATGTTCACAGCAGACAAACCATTGAAACGTTCCAGACGAGGCGAGCCGTACTTCCACGATGTCGTTGAGAACGCGGAGAAAGGCACCATCTCACCGGCACTATTTTTCACGTACCACTTACCTAAATCTTCCGGTTTTTGTCTAAATTGGCTATCACCTTGGACATAAACTTTCTTCACACGACCACGATCGAGGAAGTCGTTGACATACGTACTACCCCAAGCCGTTGCCAGTGTCGAATTGATGGAATTAATGGACACACCCAATGCGCGGGCTTTTTCCACATCAATATCCAAGTGCAGCTGCGGCGTATCTTCCATACCGTTCGGACGAACAGCGGTCAGATGCGGGTGAGCATTACCCATGCCAATGAACTGGTTGCGTACCGCCATCAATTCATCGTGAGTTTGACCGGCGCTGGCTTGCAGATAAATGTCAAAGCCATCGGCAATACCCAATTCAGGCACAGCCGGCGGCGGGAACGCGTAGGCATTCGCATCCTTATATTGAGAGAACTCTGCCATAGCGCGAGCCGTGATGGAATTAACGTCCTGACCATCGCCCTCACGTTCACCCCAATCCTTCAAGCGCACGAACATCAAACCGGTGTTCTGTCCCGTACCACCGAAAGAAAAGCCTGAAACCGTAAATACCGATTCAACGTTTTCTGCTTCTTTTTCCTGGAAGTACTGACTCATACGACCCAACACTTCCTGCGTTCTTTGCTGAGAGGTACCGGCCGGCGTAATCACCTGAGCAAGCAAAATACCCTGGTCTTCACCCGGCATAAAGCTTGAGGGCAACTTCATAAAGCCAAACACCACGCCGCCCAAAATAATGGCGTAAACCAAAAGCGTGCGGACGGTATGCGGAATAGCTTGACCAACTTGAGTGCGAATCATCAAGGAGAACTTTTCAAAACCGCGGTTAAAGCGGCCGAAAAAGCCCTGTTTGTTTTCGTGATGATCTTTCTCGATCGGCTTTAAAAGCGAGGCGCAAAGCACCGGCGTCAGGATCAAAGCCACTAATACAGAAAGCACCATGGCCGAGACGATCGTCACGGAGAACTGACGATAAATGATGCCGGTTGAACCGCCGAAGAAAGCCATCGGCACAAACACTGCCGCAAGCACCATAGCGATACCCACTAAGGCGCCCTGAATCTGACCCATGGATTTTTCCGTCGCCTCTCGTGGTGATAAGCCTTCGGTTCGCATCACACGTTCAACGTTTTCCACCACCACAATGGCGTCGTCCACCAGTAGCCCGATGGCTAGCACCATAGCAAACATCGTCAGCACGTTGATGGAGTACCCCATTGCCTGCAACACCCCAAACGTACCCAAAAGCACGACCGGCACGGCAATCGTCGGAATCAAGGTTGCACGCCAATTCTGCAGGAATAGGAACATCACGCAGACCACGAGCACGATAGCCTCAAAAAGCGTGCGAACCACCTCCTGAATAGAAATGCGAACGAAAGGCGTCGTATCAAACGGCACCACCCATTCCATACCATCCGGGAAGTTCACCTGCATTTCATTTAAGCGGGCTTTCACACGATCGCTCGTAGCCATGGCGTTGGCGCCTGAAGCCAAACTAATGGCCATACCGGTAGATTCTTTTCCGTTATAAAGAGCGATAACGTTGTAGCTTTCCTGCCCCATCTCGATTCGAGCTACATCCCTCATCAAAACACGTGAACCGTCCATGGACGTCTTCACCATAATGTTTTCGAAGTCTTCGACCGTCTCCAAAAGCGACATGGAGTTAATCGTGGCGTTTAACTCATAACGTGCTTCGGAAGGCAAGTTACCAATGGCGCCCGAAGAAACCTGCACGTTTTGCTCTTCGATGGCAGCGACGATCTCGTCAGTCGACAAGGAGTACTTGTGAAGCTTTTCGGGATCAAGCCAAATGCGCATGGAGTAAGAGCTACCGAACACTTCCACTTCACCCACGCCGGTAATACGTGAAAGCGGTTCCTGAACATTGTTGACCAAGTAGTCAGAAAGGTCAGCGCTGCTCATTTTGCCGTTTTTATCGACAAAGCCCACCACCATCAAGAAGTTGGCAGCCGACTTATCCACGTTCACACCCAGCTGTTGCACCACTTGCGGCAAACTGTTTTCCACAGTCTTTAGGCGGTTTTGAACCTGGACCTGCGCAATGTCAGGGTCGGTACCTGCTTCAAAGGTAATATCGATGGAAACGCGACCGGACGAATCGGAATTAGAGGCCATATACAAATAGCCATCCAAACCGGTCATCGCTTGTTCGACCTGTTGGGTAATCGTATTTTCAATGGTTTCGGCCGAAGCGCCCGGGTAGGTTGCCGTGATGGTGACCTGAGGAGGCGCGATCTGCGGGTACTGAGAGACCGGCAATCTTGTAATCGACAGGATACCGGCCAACATGATCACAATGGCGATCACCCAGGCGAAAATCGGTCGTCCTAGAAAAAATCGAGACATAAATTAATCCTTTGCCTTGTCTTATTTCTTATTACTTTGCCGGGGTCTCGGTTGCGGCGGCAGCCGGTTGAGCGATTTTGACTTGTGTGCCAATACGCACCTTACCGATGCCTTCAATCACAACTTTTTCACCTGCCTGCAGACCTGATTCAATTAACCAATTCGTACCGACCACACGGTTGGCAACCACATTGCGTTGTTCAATCGTATTGTCAGGCTTAACCACATAAACGTAGGCCTGGCCCTTCGGGTCGCGCATCACGCAGCGTTGAGAAATAAGGACCGAATCCGGACGTGCACCTTCTTCAAGACGAGCACGCACGAACATACCGGGCAAAAGATCTCCGTTAGGATTGGGCACAACCGCACGCAAATTAATCATCCCCGTGCCTTCGTCCACTTCTTCACCCGTAAAGGTTAATTTACCTTTTTGCGGATAAACAGAACCGTCTTCCATCAAAACAGTGACTTCAACCGC
>UMES01024851.1_pt1 | contig 15643 bp, 11 predicted proteins | sample 1964791 | NCBI WGS metagenome assembly UMES01 (sample SAMEA4836024, study PRJEB28245) | human gut metagenome | biome: gut microbiome; material: fecal sample | place: Denmark | collected 2008
ATAAAACTCTCCCTGACCACTGTCCAGATCCAGACGCATCAGATCCACGGTAGAAAACAGATTGTTTTCTCCATGTGTCACCATCGCTGAATTCATCATCCGCAGTGCTGTATCCGGCAGAAATCCAGCTTCCATAAATTTCTCTATTAAATCTATCACCATTTCACTTTCTTTACAAGCCGTATAACCACTTCCCATACCATCGGATACAGCCATGACACAACTCCCGTTATCCAGCATCTGAAAAGAAAAATTGTCCCCTGATACCTGCTCATCTTCCCGCACTGCTCTGGCCACCCCGTAAGCCGCGGTCAGCCGGCAGTTTTCCACAAACATCAGGGACTGTATCTTGGAACCAAGAAGCGCCTTACTGTCTTTCACAGGAGCAAACTGTCTTCCACTGACCTTACTCAGTAGTTTTGCCATTTCACGGACAGATATACATTTTGTTCCTTTCGCGCTTCCCTGAAGCAGCACCTGCCACTTTCCATGACTGTTCTCCAGCAGCCGCAACTGCTCGATCACAACCCCGGCTTCCTTCCATGCATACCGGATCGATGCCACAATTTTTCCTTCCCTGGCACTCACATCCTGCTCCTCATTGGCGCAGTCCTCCATGATATAAGCCATCGCATCCAGTTGCTGGGCAATCACATCCCGGTTTTCCTGCAGACGATTGTACCAGGCCATATTCAGATGTGCCTTTTCAAAAACAAGAAGCGCCTGCTCCACAAGTTCTTCTTTATAAGGACAATATGTGCCAAGTTCCGCCGAACTTTCCTTTACATCTTTTCCCTGCTGCAGCGATTGTAAAAAACGAAACAGTACCTGATACATCGGTGTGGTCTCATCTTCCCAGCATAATGCACACTGGCTGCAGGATGCACAGATACGACCGGTCACTTCCGTCTGCATCCGTCCAAGCTCCTCTGCGGAAAAATCCTCTTTAAACCGGTTCATTTTGCGAAATGTGCCGGAGAGTTTTTCAAAAGATTCTGCATAATCCGTCAATCTGCGTCCCCCGGGTGCATACAGCAGCAATCCCTCTTCACTTTTTGGCTCCCACTCCGGAATCATGGCCAGCACCCGGCTGACCACATAGACGAAACAGCTGACAAAAATCCCTTCGCAGATGCGGATGAAAATGCCGGCCGTGCCCGGCAGCTGTAATCCATTCCAGAACAGCCCGATCAATATAGTAATGCCTCCGGACAGTCCTCCCGCCAGCATGGCACGGCAATGTCCCTGATACCATTCCACGCCCCGCACCACCAACGCACTGACCACCACGATCAGTGCGTATTTCACCAGAACTGCCACCGGTGCCAGTATGACCAGACCGCTGATCGAGCACAGAAAAAGCAGACTGCGATTCATCCCGGACACATACCCTGTCATAAAAAGTGCCGGAACCAGAGGATACACGCCTGCCAGCTCAAACTGTGGAGACAGCAACGCTGCCATGCATAAAAACAAATGTTTCAGATTAAAATTCAGTCGTTTCACGATACTTCCCTCCCTGTTTTTACGGATACCTGCCATCTTCTGTCTGAAGAATTTCAGGATCACATTGATTCAGAGAGTCATTCTACCTGCACACCGGTAAAATCTTTGTCAAATACCTGTCTGTAATCAGAAAACCTTTCGCCAAAATCTCTTTACGCAAAGTATTTCGAATCGATTCGACAGATCTGAAGTAGTTGAAGCATATCAGCCAGAAGTCTGATTTTGTTCCACACGCAAAACTGCACATCATTTGCGCAAAGTGCTTTTGTTTTACAGGAAATTGGGAGGAATTTCCTGTAAAATAAAAAACTGTGGTCCTGAAACCACAGCTTCTTCCAACATTATTTACTTTTCTTTGAATACAATTTCGTCCGGATAAGTCATGCCCAGCTTGGATTTTGCTGTATCAACCACATACTGATCCGATCCGACATAAGCTTCTTTGTCTTTCAGCTCCTGAGCACGATCCTGCTCATCCTTGAGCTGTGCCTGCTTTGCCTTTTCTTCCTGCTTATATCCTTCATTCACTCCATACAAATGTACAATCTGTACTGACATAATCAGCGTCAGCACAAGTACCATGCAGGAGATACAGATTTTTCCTGTTCTGTTTTGCTTTTTCTTTCTCTGTCTCATTTTACGCATGTGTAATCTGTCCTCGGTTCCCCTGTACTCTGCGTTTATAGTTTACATAAATTCATTCTAACTGCTTTCCACAGTTTTTTCAATTGTTTTTTTACATATCGTTTACTTTTTTTGCCTGTTCTTTTCATTCGCTGTACACATTTACCAACAGGCTTGCTCAATATTTGTAAAGGTTTCATAACTGTCCGAATCATCCAGCTAACCCCGGCACAGATTTTCTTCAATAAAAAAGCCCCGCTGCGTACTACAAACCGGCTGAAGCTTCCGGCATACAACAGCATGCCCAGAAACATTCCAAAAATTACGAACCACCGGACTTTCCCGTCATTTTCCTGACACAGAAACTGAAACAGCACAACCGCACTGATGACCCAGAAAAACATATCTTCTACTGCGATCCAGACCTTTCCATGTCTTGCCACCCGCCGGAAAATCCGAATCAGATCATAGACAAAAAGCATTCCTATTCCAAAACACACAGCCTGTACAAATAGTTGTGCCTGCTGCCCGATCTGAGGACTGATCATTATTTAAATAACCTCCCCAGAAAGGATTCACCCTGCGATGTCTTCCCTTTGTTTACATCGGAATACTGGATTGAATCAATTTTTCCTGACAGATCCAGTTCCCCTTTCTCCAGCGTCAGTCGGTTGACGTGCAGATCCATGCCACGGATCATCAACATTCCCATATCTGTCTCAAGCAGTATTTCATTCACATCAAAAGATAAAATGTCTGTTATCCCATTCAATGCACAGGTTCCGCGGTTGGTCAGAATCACTTTGTGCTGTCTGGGTGCCTGTCTCTCTTCCATAAAAAAACCTCCCTTACTGTTTTCAGTATATGGGAGGTTTTTCAAAAATATAACTCTTTATGTGCTATATAACAGTAATCAGAAAATCAGGAGCCTGAACAAAACCGTTCAGGCTCCCCTCTGTCTTATAAATAGCGAAACATTTCTTTTGCTTCTTCTTTTCTGGATGTATCTGCCACAACCAGCACTTCTGCACGAACCGATTTGTTTCCAAATGCGATTTCAATGATATCACCGACTTTTACATCCTGAGATGCTTTGGCTACGCGGTTATTTACCATGACACGCCCCGCATCGCAGGCTTCATTGGCTACTGTACGCCGTTTGATCAGACGGGATACCTTCAGATATTTATCTAATCTCATAGAATCCTCCCTGCTAAAAAGAAGGGGCCTGTCCCATTGGAACGGCTTGGTCATTTTTTGCGTATTATAAAATTTTCCAGTTAAAAACCAAATTTTTTTGGGTTATAACAACGTTATTTTACAATTATGCGTTTACGATATCTTTTAATGCTTTACCAGCTTTGAATTTCGGAGATTTGGAAGCCGGGATTACGATATCTTTACCTGTCTGCGGATTTCTTCCTGTTCTCTCTGCACGCTCAGCTACTTCAAAAGTACCGAAACCTACTAACTGAATTTTATCCCCATTTTTTAAAGTATCTGCAACAACGTCTGTGAATGCTCCTAAAGCTTTCTCTGCATCTTTTTTGGAAATTTCTGCTTTCTCTGCGATTGCTGCTACTAATTCTGTTTTGTTCATTATAATGTCCTCCTGTAGAACTAAAAATATATGTTCTCTTTTTTGATTATAGACTATTTATACTTGTTTTCCCTGTGTTTGTCAAGGAAAAGAAGTATATTAGCCAAGCATTGGCTCTACGATCGCCATAACCGCTGCCCCAAGCTCTGCTGCTTTCGCATCTGCGGCTTCCATGCTGTCTGCTTTTACTCCATAGTAGAATTTCAGTTTTGGCTCTGTGCCTGACGGACGGAAGCAAACCCATGCAGCGTCCGGAAGTTCATAATAAAGTACATTGGAGCCTGGCAGTCCTGTCGGAGTAACCTCGCCGGTTGCCAGATCTGTAATGGTATCTTTCTTGTAATCTCTTGCTTTCAGCACTTTGTGTTCCCCGATCTGTGCCGGTGTATTGTCACGCAATGTGGTCATGATCTCCTGAATCTTAGCCAGACCTTCGATACCTTTTAATGTAATGGCTTTTACATCATCTTTGTAATAACCGTATTTCTCATAGAGATCTAGCATTGCATCCCACAGAGTCTTGCCCTGTGTCTTGTAATATGCTGCTGCCTCGCAGAGTGCCATAGATGCAACAACAGCATCTTTGTCACGGCAGTATGTACCCGGAAGGCATCCATAGCTTTCTTCCATACCAAAGAGGTAGGTACCATTTCCTTTTGTCTCAAACTCCAGCATCTTCTGGCCGATAAATTTGAATCCGGTCAGTACTTCATACAGCTTTACACCATAATCTGCTGCGATGGCATCTGCCAGGTTTGTAGATACGATGGATTTTACAAAGGCTCCGTCTGCCGGAAGTCCCTGTTTTGCTTTTCTCTGACTGATCTCATAAGCGCCGATCAGACATCCGGACATATTTCCGGTCAGAGAATGATATTCGCCTGTTTTGCTGTCTTTTACATATACGCCGAGACGGTCTGCATCCGGGTCTGTTGCCAGCACCAGATCTGCATCCAGCTCTTTTGCCATGGCAAGACCAAGGGTAAATGCCTCAGCTGCCTCAGGGTTCGGATAACTTACTGTAGGGAATTCTCCATCCGGGAGTTCCTGCTCCGGAACCACATATACATGCTTGAATCCAAGCTCTTTTAATACACGGCGGACCGGAATATTTCCTGTTCCGTGAAGTGGAGTATATACGATCTTGAGGTCATCTGCAACCGCATTGATTGCATCCTGATTCCATACCAGTTTCTTTAATTCAGCAATATACGGATCATCGATGTTGGCTCCGATCACTTCATACAGACCTGCTGCAACAGCGTCCTCTTTTGCCATTGTCTTTGTGGTTGCATAGTCTGTCACAGCTTTTACTTCTGCCATAATACCACTGTCATGCGGCGGTGTAATCTGTGCGCCATCCTCCCAGTATACTTTGTAACCATTGTATTCCGGCGGATTGTGGCTTGCTGTCACATTGATTCCTGCGGTACATCCAAGATAACGGACTGCATAAGACAGTTCCGGTGTTGGACGAAGGCTCTCGAAAATGTATGCCTTGATACCGTTTGCTGCCAGACACAGCGCTGCCTCATTCGCAAATTCCGGTGACATTCTTCTGGAATCGTATGCGATGGCAACACCTTTTGCCTGTGCTCCGACTCTTGTAATATAATTTGCCAGTCCCTGTGTCGCTTTACGAACCGTATAAACATTCATGCGGTTTGTACCTGCTCCGATGACGCCCCTCAAGCCGGCTGTACCAAATTCGAGATCCATATAAAAACGGTCTTCGATCTCTTTCTCATCATTTGCAATGCTGCGCAATTCTGCTTTCGTATCTTCATCAAAATACGGATTGCTCAGCCAGGATTCATATGCTTCTCTGTAACTCATGATTGACCTCCTGCGTCTCTTTTCCTGATATGTACTGCATATCATCACTTTTTATTATTTTGTGACTGATTCACGCAATAATCTTTCCTTCGTCAGTCATACATTTACGCTGACTCACTTGGATTAAGTATACCATATCCATAACCAAAAAGAAACTGCCTTTTCCGTTGCATTTAACCGTTTTTTCGACAGCATTCCCATAAAGTATCCAAAAACCGACTCCGCATCTGATTCTGCCGGATTTCCCTGGACAGTTTTTCATAATGTTGCCCGGAATCCCACACTTTTCTTGTCCGGTAATAATGGTTTGCAATTTTCCAGAATTTTTCCGGATAAGCCAGACGATAATACAGTCCCCGCAGATCCTGCGGGCTTAAGGGATGCACTCTGCTGTACTCACGGATCAGATCCATCGCCAGCTGGCAGTTCCACTCATTCTTTTCCATAATTTTACGCAGTAGGTTCCCAAAATCTGTAATCTGCGCTCCGACATATGCATGTTCCAGATGAATCACGGCCGCTCCACTCTGTGTAAACAGAACATTATGCTGATTCATATCCCCATGACAGATTCCGGTCGTGTAACCACTGCTTTGCTCCGGATACTGTTCCAGATACCGTACGACTGCCCCGGACTGTCCGGCAAACTCTTCGTAACATTGCAGAAACAGCCGTTCAAAATCGCTCTTGTTATTCCGTTTCAGAATGAACCTGCGAATCTGTTTCAGATCCCTGTGATGCCGCTCATATTCCCTGTACAGTTCTTTTCTGCGCCCCGACTGCATCTCCTCCGGAACATCATGAAATTCATCTCCACTGCAGGCTGCATGAAACCGTGCCAGAAAGGAGACCACCACGATCAGATCCATTTTTTTACGAATATCACATTCCCTGCCCCGCATCCAGTGATGAAATGTGTAAGAAACGTGATCTACCCCTTCCGTAATCAGACTTCCTGCTTTGTTTTTCATCATATCATCACATATAATCCCCTGTTGATTCAGGCAGATTCCAAGCCAGTACAGAAACTCTGCTTTCTGTGGAGAACCGAAATATTCTTTCAGTGCAAACAAATCTCCCCGGCTCTCACAGATCAGGATCCCCCTTCCTTTATAAAATTTCTCAATTTCCGGTTCCTGCTGTTCCAGAACCTGCTCTACCTGATAATACACAAAAACACCCCTTTATATGATAAATAAACGTATCTAATAAATTCGCTCTATTCATCATATGAAGAGGTGTCTGTAAATATGCCTGCGCTTCTCTCCCGTTCTTTCTGTCAGGCAGGGAAAGCAGCCGGGCTTTTATTTATTCTGACTGAAATACCAGTCCAGCAATGCTTCTTTTTCGTTCAGTTCCGGTTCTTCCAGGACTTTTTCCAGCATCTTATGAAGAATCTCACCGATTTCCCTGCCGGGGTGGATTCCTTTTGCGATCAGATCTGATCCATTGACTGCCAGGTCCTTTAAGGAAAGACACTGCTCTTTTTCCAGAATCTGACGGTACATATGCTCATAACGGTCGACATACAGCAGCTTTTCCTGCTGCAGGAAACTGCTCTGCGCCAGAATATCCGCACGTTTCACTTCAAAAAGCTCCGGATACTGTTCCGGTCCGTTACGGAAAATAGCTCTGCGAACAGCTCTTCCCTGCAATGGTGGACGATCGTCATGGGCCAGGATCAACGCTGTTACTTTTCGTATCGTATCATTGTCAAATTTTAAACGTCGTAAAATCTTGCGCGTCATCTCCGCGCCAATTTTCGGATGCCCGTGGAAATGGTGTACGCCATGTTCATCCTCCGTACGACAGACCGGTTTGCCCACATCATGAAACAGCATCGTAAGACGCAGTACTTTATCCGGTCGGATTTTCTGCATGGAGCGGATCGTATGCTCTCCCACAGTATAAATATGATGTGGATTGTGCTGCTGCGTCTCCATCATTGTACAGAACTCTGGTAAGATTACTGCTGCAATTCCGGTATCATACAACGTCTGCATCTCGTCCGGATGATCAGAAATCACCAGTTTCACCAGCTCTACCTGAATCCGTTCCGCACTGATTTTTGACAGGTTGGCAGACATATTGCAGATGGCCTGGCGTGTTGCAACTTCTATTTCAAATCCAAGCTGCGCTGCAAAACGGACAGCACGCATCATACGCAGGGCATCTTCGGTAAAACGTTCCGTTGCATCCCCAACGCATCGGATTCTCCTTGCTTTCAGATCCGCGATACCATCAAAGGCATCCACCAGACCAGTCTCATCATTATATGCCATGGCATTGATGGTAAAATCCCGACGTTTCAGGTCTTCCAGCAGATTGGATGTAAAAATCACATCCTTCGGATGTCTGGCATCTTCATATTCTCCGTCTATCCGATAAGTCGTAACTTCAAATCCTTCTCTGTCCATCAGCACAGTAACTGTTCCGTGCTGAATACCGGTATCCACCGTTCTTGGAAAAATCGCTTTCACCTGCTGCGGCTTGGCAGATGTGGTAATATCCCAGTCTCCAGGAGTGCGGCCGAGGATACTGTCACGGATACAGCCACCCACTGCATAAGCATCATATCCATGTGCTTTCAGCTCACTGATGATGGTTTTCACTTTTTCCGGTAATGCAATCTTCATCACGCACCTCCTGTAAAATAGTTCATTCACTCATGAAATATCTGAAAAATCATTTCTGAATCAGATTTTCCTGCGTTGTCAACTTTAGTATGCTTTGCCCCAGTATACCAGTTTTTTCGCCGGTTTTCCACAACATACACATACGTCAGAGATATGCTCCTGATCGTTGAACGGCATACATCTGGATGTAGCAGCTGTCTCTTCTTTGATCTTGTCCTCGCATGCACGGTCTCCACACCACATACCACGGATAAATCCCGGTTTGTTCTCTACTGCATCGCAGAATTCCTCATAGTTATGAGCATCTGTGATATGTGCATCACGATGCGCTTTTGCCCGCTCAAACATATCCTTCTGAATAGTCTCTAATAATTCCGGAACTACATTCTCAACTTCATCCAGAGATACCACTGTTTTTTCACGGGTATCACGGCGAACCAGTACACACTGATTGTTCTCGATATCTTTCGGACCCAGTTCCACACGAAGCGGAATACCACGCATCTCCTGCTCAGAGAATTTCCAGCCCGGGCTCTTGTCAGAATCGTCTAATTTTGCACGGCAGACTTTGCCCAGACGCTCCTGTACTGCCTGTGCAGTCTCCAGTACGCCTTCTTTTCTCTGCTGGATCGGGATAACCATAACCTGTGTCGGAGCAATGTGCGGCGGCAGAACCAGTCCGGAATCATCGCCGTGAACCATGATGATTGCACCGATCAGACGGGTTGTCATACCCCAGGATGTCTGATGTACATACTGTAATTTATTCTCTTTGTCTGTGTACTGAATACCGAACGCTTTTGCAAATCCGTCGCCAAAGTTGTGGCTTGTTCCGGACTGCAGTGCTTTTCCGTCATGCATCAATGCCTCGATGGTGTAAGTAGCCTCAGCACCTGCAAATTTCTCTTTCTCTGTCTTCTGTCCACGGATTACCGGCATTGCCAGTACTTCCTCACAGAAATCTGCATACAGGTTCAGCATCTGTACGGTACGTGCCTCTGCTTCTTCTGCTGTTGCATGAGCAGTATGGCCTTCCTGCCATAAGAACTCTCTGGAACGAAGGAACGGACGTGTCTCTTTCTCCCATCTTACAACGGAACACCACTGATTGTATACTTTCGGAAGGTCACGGTAAGACTGGATGTCATTTTTATAAAAATCACAGAATAATGTCTCAGAAGTCGGGCGAACACAGAGACGCTCCTGCAGCGGATTTAATCCACCGTGTGTTACCCATGCAACTTCCGGTGCAAATCCTTCCACATGATCTTTTTCCACATTTAAGAGGCTTTCCGGAATGAACATTGGCATATATACGTTCTCTACACCGGTTTCTTTAAAACGACGGTCAAGCTCTTTCTGGATGTTCTCCCAGATCGCATAACCAGCCGGTTTGATAACCATACATCCTCTGACACTTGAATAATCTGTTAATCCTGCTTTTTTTACTACATCTGTGTACCACTGTGCAAAATCCACATCCATAGATGTAATGGCTTCTACTAATTTTTTGTCCTTTGCCATGATTGTATCTCCTTTTCTTTTTCTGTTCTGGCTTTAAAATTCTAAAGTGACCTGCAATGTTTTCAAAAACAAAGCTGATGTTATCTGGCAGGAAATTTTAAAGAATTCCCTATCAAATCAAAAAAGCCGGAATCCTGATCCCACATAGGGACCGGAATTCCGGCGGTACCACCCTGCTTATATACGCGTTCCACGTATATCCACTCAAAACCGTTAACGCCGGTTCTACGCTGTACTCCTCGCACAGGACTCAGGGCCCGGTTCCAAATGTTCCAAACAAGGATGTCTCAACATCCATGCTCACAGCGTATCTGAAAAATCTTCCGATACCCTCTGGCATTTCCATCCTCTCTCTGTAGAATTTCCCACCTGTACTATTTCCCATCACAGTCAATTTTTCTGTATTTTCACATGCATATTTTTCATGTTACGCATGTTTTTCATTAACAGACGTTATTTTAAGCGAATCCGGTAAGAATGTCAAGGGAAGAGATATAAGAATGCTGTCCCATACATGCGATCATCTCTGTGCCAGCAAAATCTGTACGAGTGATTGACAGTTCACTTACACCATTCGCAAAACGCCCGTTCCGTGCTTCTCCGTAGCTACGCACTGTTTTTGCTCATAACGCGGCGATCCCTTCGTACATATTTTATACTTATTTAACTTGCGAAGTATAGGGGAATGAACTATTATTAATAAGTAAAAGTTTCTGTGATATTAAGGAAGTGTTTCTTTTCTATTAATCAGGAAATAACAGAGGAGATAAGAAAATCAATCATGAAAAAATTAACCTCACTTATTGACATTCTTTCCGCGCAGACTCAAAAGGCTCCGGAACGTGTCATCTACCGTTTTCTGGAATACAAAAACGGCGACTGGGAGATGCAGGATATCACCATGCGCTCCCTCTATCATAAATCTCTGGAGATTGCCTATGCACTCCGCAAAAAAGGACTGCGTCCGGGAGACCGGGCTGTTATCTTCAGCATGCAGGATTATGGCACAACCTATGCGATCCTCGGCTGTATGATGGCAGGTGTCACCTTCACGGTCATCCCGCCACCACTGGATGAGGGCAAAATTGCCCGTTTCATCTCGGTTCTGAAGTCCTGTCAGCCAAAGGCACTGATTTCCAACTACGCCCTGGAGCAGGAATCCGGTGTCAGTCTCACCGGGCGTCTGATCCGTGAGGCATTTACCAGTGTCATCCGGCTGAAACGAATTTACACAGATCGTCTGACCCCTTACAAACGCAAGGATGTCATTGTGGATGCCACGGAAAACCGACTCGTGTATCTGCAGTATACTTCCGGTTCCACCAGCGCCCCGAGAGGCGTACGTGTCACCTGGAAAGCACTGATGAAAAACCTGGAACAGTGCCAGGCATGTTATGACTTTAACAACGGCACACTGGGTACCTGGGTTCCGTTTTTCCACAACCTTGGTCTGGTGGTTACCATCTGTATGCCCATCTGCACCACCAATGCATGTGCATACTTTTTATCCACCATGCAGTTTCTGGAGAATCCGAAACTCTGGGTAAAAATGCTGCATGACTTTAACCTGACCTTAACGGTAGGACCGGGATCCGCCTTTGATGCATGTACCCGTATCTTTACCCCGGAAGAAGCAGCGAAATATCCGCTGACTCAGGTTACACATTTTATGAATGGTTCTGAATTTATCAGTGCAAAAACAGTGGAAAAATTCTCTGAACTGTTCCAGCTCGCTCCAAATGCCATGGCTCCGGGCTATGGTCTGGCAGAAAATGTCTGTCTGGCTACTTTTGCCAGCCAGGACTACCGCACCCTGACCCTTGATTATGAAGCTTATCAGGAAAACCGTGCGGTTCCTGTCACAGATGTAAAAGATGGAACGCAGGTCAAAGAAATCGTAAGTGTCGGAAAACCGGTTAAAGACCTGACCGTTGTCATTGCCAATCCAAAGACGAAAAAACCGTATCCGGATCTGCAGATCGGTGAGATCTTCATCTCCGGTGACAGCGTGGCAAACGGCTACTGGGGCAATCTCAAGGAAAATGCGAACTTCCGGGTACATCTGGAAGGATACGACCGCAATTTTTATAAAACCGGCGATCTGGGATTTTTATATGAAGGTCACCTGTACATTACCGGACGTATCAAGGAAATGCTGATCATCAACGGTCATAATATCTTTCCAAATGATCTGCAGACACTGATCCTGCAGAAAGTGCCGGCTCTGGCTGCTGCTTCCTTTGGATTTTTCTCTTACAATGACGGAACAAAAGAACAGGTCATTGCAGTTGTTGAATCCAAGCCGGAAGAGGATTTCCAGAAACGGGTGAGCCAGATCAATGCGGTGGTATCCACACGTTTCGGTTTTTCTTTTTACGACATTATATTTGTACCGCGGGGAGCCATTCCGCGTACAGACAACAATAAACTGCAGATGCTGAAAGCCCGTCAGCTTTACCAGGAAGGCAAGCTTCAGATCCTGCACAGCAGCCACGCCTATCGTACCGGCAGCGGCGAAACTACAATCATTGACAAATCCATTGATAAAGCAGATGAAATCCTTCTGCAGGTAAAATCTGTCTTTGAAAAAGTATTAAATATTGAGCACTACAACCTGACCGATTCTTTCCTGGAACTTGGTGGCGACTCCCTGATGGGATTTGAATTGGTCAGCAAGATTGAAGAACGTTTCCATGTCAAACTGGATCTCAGAGAAGTACTTCTGGATTCCTCTGTCTCCGGTGTGGCCAATTATGTACGCCGGATTCTGACCGGTGGAAAAGGTGTTTCCAAGGTAGTGGACCTGGAGCTGGAATGCCATCTGGATCCGTCCATTGCACCGACAGGCTCCTATGACACTGCACCGCAGGACTGCAGAAATATCCTGCTGACCGGTGCCACCGGATTTTTGGGCGCTCAGCTGATCCGTGCGATCCTGACACAGTATCCAAAGGACGGACTGAATCTGTACTGTCTGGTACGTGCCGACTCCGGGGAAGCAGGGCTGGAACGACTGATCAAAAATATGCAGCACTATGAGTGCTGGGAGGAAGATTTCCGTGCATTCCTGCATCCGGTCATCGGTGATCTGTCTACAGAAAAATTAGGTCTTTCCGAAGACCTCTGGCAGGAGCTTTCCGAAAAAATTCAGGTCATCTATCACAATGGTGCCCTCCTGAACTTTATCTTCCCGTACGAGTTCTTGAAGGAGACAAACGTACACGGAACCATTGAAACGCTGCGTCTTGCCTGCGCTGGAAAGCCGAAATATTATCATTATGTATCTTCCTACAGTGTCTATGACACGCCTAACAACAAAGGAAAACGCGTATATGAAAATGACCTGCTAAGCACCGCCCATGGATTTTCTCTGGCATATTCTGAGACGAAATGGGTATCAGAAAAACTGGTTGGGCTGGCGCAGAAACGCGGTCTGCACACTGTGATCTATCGTCCAGGCGATATTACCGGTGCTGCCAACGGCATCTGGGAAATGGATGATATGGTCAGCCGAATGATCGTTGGAACCATCCAGATGCAGGCCATTCCACGCACAAGCTACTGCATGCATATGACACCGGTTGATTTTGTGGCCGATGCAATCTGTTGTATTTCCCGCAAACCGGAGGCAATGGATCAGGCCTTCAATCTGGTGAATCCGGAACCGGTTCCGGTGAAAAAAGCAGTATCCTATATCCGTGCTGCAGGATACCCTGTTCGTTATATTACTTTCCCTGCATGGAAGAGCAAGTTAAAACAGGCCTCTGCGTCAGAAAACGCACTGACACTGCTTGCCTGCCTGTTTGAAAGCGGTACAGATGCCAATCCGGGCGTACTTCGCCATTTCGTTGGCAAAGATACCATTTACGACTGCACCAAAGCAAACGTATTGCTGAATCAGTCCGGCATCAGCTGTCCTCCGGTGGATGAAAAGATGTTTGCCGCTTACCTGAATTATTTTAAAAAGAATGGATGTATATAATATTATGAAAATTGGAATACCACGGGCTTTGCTTTATTACCGTTACCATGTTCTCTGGGAAACCTTTTTCCGGGAACTTGGTATGGAAACAGTTGTAAGTCCACACACAAACAAAACACTGATGGATGCGGGCAGTCACTACGCCATTGACGAAAACTGCCTTTCCAGTAAATTATTTTTCGGTCATGTCTCTGCACTGGAAGGAAAATGTGATGCTGTATTTGTACCGCGTATCGCCAACTACGGCAAAGACGGAGTCATGTGCTCCCGTTTCGAAGCACTGTATGATATGGCTGCCAACACCTTTCGAAATCACAATCTCAACTTTATAACCTGTAACGTTGACATTCAGCAGAAATGTCCGGAGGAACAGGCTTATGTCATGCTGGGTGTTTCCCTCGGAGCTTCAGAAACAGCCGCACGGGAAGCCTATCAGAAAGCATATCATGCCTGGGAAATTGCACATCAGGAACATATTCAGGCAGAAGAAGCAAAACTGCATGACGACCGCATCAAAATTCTTGTGGTGGGACACAGTTATAACCTGTATGACGAATATATCGGAAAACCGATTTTAAAAGGAATCGAACAACTGGATGCCGTTCCGATCTGCGCGGATTCCGTAGACATGAAGCAGGCTCAGACAGATTCCCTGAATATCTGCAAAGATGTTCCGTGGATCATGAACCGTGAGCTCCTTGGTTCTATCTACAAATATCATAACGATGTAGATGGACTGATTCTGCTCACCGCTTTCCCATGTGGCCCGGATTCCATGGTGAACGAAATGATCATCCGCCGTGTCAAAGACCTTCCGATCCTGAACCTTCTGCTTGACAGTCAGGACGGAAATGCCGGAATCGAGACCCGTCTGGAAAGTTTTATTGATATTATCCGGTTCCGAAAGGAGGCACGTCTGTAATGCCTGAGAAAAAATATAAACTCTGTTATCCACAGCTTGGAAACTATGACATTCCGATCCAGTACTTTGTAAATAACGGTCTGCATCTGGAATATCTGGCTCCACCTGCCATGACAAAACGTACCATCGAACTTGGTGCAAAATACAGCCCGGACTTTGTCTGTGCACCATTCAAATGTATGATGGGCTGTTACATTGAAGCACTGGAACAGGGCGCAAATGTGCTGATCCAGACTGGTGGAACCTGCCGTCTGGGCTACTACGGAGAACTCCATGAACAGATTTTAAAAGATATGGGATATGATTTTGACATGTTCAATCTGACCCTTTTCCGCTACAAAAATATCATGGGCATGCTAAAGGGCATGAAACAGTTTGCTCCGAATGCTTCTCTGCTTCAGATGGCAAAAGCATTGCCTGCCACAGCCAGAATGATCACTGTGATCGACAAAGTAGAAGATAATTACCGTCAGAACATGGGATTTGAGCTGGAAAAAGGCTCTTATGATAAAGTGTACAACCGCTTTCTGGCTCAGCTGCGCAAAGCCAAGGGGCTCAGAGATGTCAACCGCATTTACAAACAGACCATTGCGGATTTTGATGCCATTCCGAAGAACAAACCGGCAAATCCACTGCGTGTCGGTGTCGTTGGTGAATATTTCACGATCATGGATCCTTATTCCAATCATGAGATTGAGAAAAAAATCGCGCAGATGGGTGCGGAAGTACACCGCTGGATGAACCTTTCCAACAGCGTCCTGCTCTGCCCGGATGAAGGAACCTTAAAAAAATTAAAAGGCTATCTGGCCTATGACCTGTATAAATTTCCGTCTTCCCTCTGGGTTAATATCCAGAAAAAACTTTCCAGCAAATATACGAAGTTTGATATGGGAAGTTCCAGTATCTCGACCATAGCTCTGGCAGAGCATTATGCCGAAAAAGGTTTTGACGGACTGGTTCATGTAAAATCCTTCGGATGTACACCGGAGATGGATGCGGTTCCCGTACTCCAC
>UMES01041293.1_pt1 | contig 15627 bp, 11 predicted proteins | sample 1964791 | NCBI WGS metagenome assembly UMES01 (sample SAMEA4836024, study PRJEB28245) | human gut metagenome | biome: gut microbiome; material: fecal sample | place: Denmark | collected 2008
TTGAAAAAGTGTGCTGTTGTTTCCTTGATAATTTTTCTACAATATAATAAGCAAAATCGTGATTGGAGAGACATTACCCAATTACGAAAATCAGATATCAGGAGAGGGAAGAGATGAGCAAATCGAAAAAAATAAAAATCATTATCACAATTGTCTGCATCTCATTCATACAGGGATTGCAGTTTTGCGTTTCCCCTGTATTGGGACAGATTCAGGAGCATTATCCGGATGCATCTGTCAGTATGGTGCAGATGCTGGTGACTGCACCTACGTTTTTATCTATCGTAGTTGCGATCATATCTGGTGGTCTTGTTGTTAAGATCAGTAAGAAAAAAATGTTGATTTTTGCCGGCCTGATGGCGGGAATCACAGGATTTTTACCATTTTTAGCAGACAGTTTTATGTTGCTGTTTGTGTCACGAATCTTATATGGTCTGGCACTTGGACTGTGTATTGCATTGAACACAGCGGTCGTAGCAGAATTCTTCGAGGGAGACGAAAGAGTATCTGTTATGGGAATTCAGGCAGCCAGTGTTGGAGCGGGGATGGTTCTTGTCACAACGCTTGGTGGTGTGCTTGGTAAATATGGATTCCAGAATGCGTATTATCTGAATATCATCGGATTCATTGCGATGATCCTGATCGCATTGTTCTTACCGGAAACGGGCACAACAAAAGTAAGTAAACATGAGAAAATTGAGTTAAATGGAGAGGTATACAAAGTTGCATTTATAGGTGTGATCGAAATGTTATTCTTAATTACATTTACAACAAACATTGCAATGCACATCAGTGGAAATCTTGCTGGAAGTACAACTGTTTCGGGAAACTTGACAGGAATCTTTTCGGGAGCACAGATTGTCGTTGGATTGATTCTTGGGGCAATTACAAAAGTAACTAAGAAATATACATTACCAGTTGCAATGTTATGCTTCTCAATAGGTGGACTTTTAATTTTATTATTCCCATCTAACTATGTAATGCTGATGATCGGAGCTGTATGCTGTGGTTTCTCACAGGGAATGTTCATCCCAACAGCAATGGTAGAAGTATCCAATGCGGTAAACCCGACTTCTACTACAATGGCAGCAGCATGTATGACTTGTGGAAACTGTTTTGGACAGTTGATTTCACCAACGGTATTGAACGGAGCATCTAAAATGATGTTTGGCGAGGTGACAACATCTCATGTATATTTAATTGCTACAGTTGGTATGACGATTGCAGCAGTTGTAGTGATTTTATTACGAGCAAGAAAGAAAAGTATATAAAAGTTGACAGAAATCAAATGTAGATGATTTTAAAATACAAGCAAGGAGGAAGAAAAAATGGGCGCTAAGAAATGGAAAGGTAAAGAAAAATATTCAAACTTATTTTCACCAATCCGAATGAGAAATGTACGTGCAAAGAACCGTATTATTGCAGCACCGACAAGTCCGAGTATGATTACAACAGAAGGACATTTTACACCGGAGATGATTGCATATCTGGAAGAAAAGGCTCTTGGGGGAGCAGGAATTGTTACATACGGAGAAGCAATTGTGCATTCTGCAACAGGAAAATCACATAACAAACAGCTTCAGCTTGACTCTTTTGGTGTCAAACAGGGAATGGCACAGGCTGCAAGAGCAATCCATAATGCAGGAGCTTATGCCAACATTCAGCTTTCACATGGTGGTAAATACGGCGGACTTGCAAGTGTTGGTGGAGATCATTTGGATAAATGTAACACTGCCTATGGACCGAGCCATGAGGTGACACCGGTTGGCGAAGTACAGGAAATGCCAAAAGAGATGATTCTGGAAATCGTAGAATCATACAAAAAGGGTGCCAAACTGTGTAAAGACTGTGGATTTGATATGGTTCAGGTTCATGCAGCACATGGATGGCTGTTCTCTCAGTTCTTATCACCTGTATTCAATCAGAGAACAGATGAATTCGGTGGTTCATTGGAGAACAGAGCGAGATTCCTGCTTATGGCACTTGATGCGGTAAGAGAAGGTGTCGGACCGGAATTTCCAATCGAAGTCCGTCTGTCTGGAGATGATCTGACAGCAAATGGTCTGGGAATGGACGAATGTATCAAAGTTGCAGAGATGGTAGATGACAAGGTTGATCTGATTAATGTATCTTGTGGAAATCACGAAGATCCGGATATGTTCTGTCGTACACATCCTTCTGCATTTTATAAACGTGGTGTAAATGTTTATCTTGCGACAGCAATCAAAGAACATGTAAAAACACCGGTTGCCTGTGTTGGTTCCTTAAATGATCCTGCACAGATGGAAGAAATCATTGCAACAGGTCAGGCAGATATGGTAGAAATCGGACGAGCACTTCTAGCCGACCCATATCTTCCAAAGAAAGCATTGGAAGGAAGAGAAGAAGATATTACACCATGTCTGCGCTGTTATGAATGTTTTGGTGAGACAGGAAAGAGTGAGACTGTTAAATGTTCCGTGAACCCTACAATGGGACAGCAGTTGCCTGAAAAATATCCAAGAAAAGCACCGGAACAGAAGAAACGTGTATTGATTGTTGGCGGAGGTCCGGCAGGAATGGAAGCAGCAATTACAGCAGCAGGTCGAGGACATGAAGTAACACTGGTAGAAAAAGCAGATAAACTCGGCGGAAACTTATATCCGGCATCTGCTCCATACTTCAAGAAAGATATCGCAGACTTCTGTCAGGTTATGATTAACCGTGTAGAGAAATCAGCAGTGAAAGTAATGCTTGGTACAGAGGCAACACCGGAATTTATCAAAGACTTTGATCCAGATGCACTGATCGTTGCAATCGGTTCTTATGAGGCAAAACCGTCAATCAAAGGTTTAGACAGAGATAACGTTGTAATGGCAATCGAAGCAGAACTTCATCCGGAAAAACTTGGCAAGAAAGTCGTTATCATGGGTGGCGGTCTGGTAGGAACAGAAGCTGCCGTATCTTTCCATCATGAAGGAAAAGAATGTGCAGTCATTGAAATGCGTTCCGAAGTTGCAGCAGATGCGAACTCATTCTATCGTGGAGGTCTTATGCCTGAGGTAAACAAATCAGCAGAATTATATACGAATACAACAGTAAAAGAAGTAACAGATGAAGGTGTTGTATGTCAGAGAGATGGAGAAGAATTTGTTGTAAAGGCAGATACTGTAGTATGTGCTCTTGGATTCAAGTCAGCATATGACAAAGTCGATGAGCTTTGTGCAATGGTTGATGAAAATTATGTAATTGGAGATTGTAAGAGTGTTGGACTAATCTACAATGCGGTAAATCAGGGATATTATACAGCAATGAGTCTGTAGGCCGTTGGGGACGGAGTTTGTGGTACAAACTCCGTCCCCAGTGGTCAATCAATCTGTATCAGCATAATTTCATGCTCCTGCAATTCTTCCTGTAAAATCAGCGTATTATCTTCTACACAAAGTGTTTCATTCTTTCGGTGTGGTATACTTTTTTCTTTCAGATAAGATATCTCATCCAATGTCAATTCGAGATCGGTTCCGAGGCGTTTCCATTCATCTAAAATACTGCCGAAGGCAGGACCAAATAGTTGCTTTCGAATTCGATAGTTCTTGTTTGAAACATCTTGCAGACGAAGTGTGATCTCTAATGCATCGTGGTCATTGAAGATATTTGGTTCATCATCCATTCCGATGGCAGCTTCATCCTTAGAATAATATTCATAATTTAATGCCTTGTTATTGAAAAGAAGGATAGAAAAATGTCCGAGCTCATCTTTTGTAACAATATAATGGTCATTGCGTTCGATGAGATAATTGTGCAACTGTTTAAAGAATAGTAGTGCATAATATGGAGGTTTACAAAAACCATCAGAACTAAGCAGACCGCAGGCACCATTTAAGATACGCTTTGCATCCATGCCACCGGCAAAGATATCACTTGCATACCAGTAGCAGATATCCTCTACTTCGCCAAGTGTGTCAACCATCTGATGTATCATGATAGCTGCTTTTGCAGCCATATCATTAAGAAAATTCCGATGGACAAAACTAAGATTCCATTCAATTACAACAATCGGGCGTTTAGGAAAACCACTTTCTTCCAAAATAGAATGTATTTCGGATAGATCGTTCGAAAAAAAGTGGTTAATATTTTGACGGAGTGCATTCATCTTCGTCGATTCCTCTGCTTCACGATAAGGATAAGAATTTATGGTTATAAAATCAGGCATATGTTTAGCATGAGACCAATTACGATAAAATTCTGTTATTGTATCTTTGTGAACAGAAGGACTATATCCGACACCACCGATTGAAGCGTTTGGAATCTTGGAGCGGATGGTTTCAAAAAAATCATCCCACAGGTTGTTAAATTCTCCTGGAATTCCAAGCAATGTCTGTCTATATACAAAATACCAGATTACAAATTTCCAACTTGAGACTTCTTTTAAACCATATCGATTGATCATATGATCTAATATCGTTTCGAGGATATAAATGAACTCTTGTGAATCAGAAAAGAAATTCGCGGTAGACATTTCATAAATATCATTAAGCTTTTTTAATATATTCAAAACCTGATTATCAAAAACGATCATTGGACGTATTCCATTTTCTACAAGAAAATCCAAAATATGGTCGAGGTTAACAAAATTAAGTTGTGTTGTCTGCTTTGAATCAAAAAGAGCAAACTCAGGAGAAAACAATCCATTGATACAGCCATATTGAAAATCAAGGGTATGTTTCAAAAATTGAATCTGTCTTTGATAGGTTCCGGACAGAATACGGGAGGCAAATCCAAGATAAATCATGGAACCCCATGGATTTTTGAAGTTTTTTCCTTTGGAGCAGTCAACGTTGACAGACTGAATTTTAATTTTTTGCTCTTTTACTACGACCATCCTTGTTTTGGAACGGTATTCATTTAGCATGTCTGCAGATTCTTTTGAAATTTGCATTTCCATAGTTGTATTGAGCATAGCATGTCTTTTACGATATTCACCAGGAGAGAGAGTGAAAGCCTGTCTGAAAATTTTATTAAATTGAGAGGCAGTTGAAAATCCGTTATTCAGTGCAATATCTGAGATTGACAATTGACTTCCGGTTAAATCCGATACAGCATGGCGAAGGCGAATATTTGTTATATACTGTACAAAGGTGATTCCGGTGTTTTTCTTAAAAAGCCGCGACAGTGATGTTGGGGCAATATGAATCTGTCTGGCAGCATCCGGAAGTGTAATATGTTCCGAAAAATGTTCTTCAATGTAAGAAAAAATATGATCAAGCCGTTCATCGGAAGTCTCGAGCAAAGGTTGCTTGTCGGATAATAGAAAAGAACAAATCAGGTGATCGCAAATTTTATATAGAATACTTAGTTTCTTTGCACTCATTTCTTTCATATCAAGTGCGTATTCCCCAAGCAAGTCATAGATCAAATAGCGTAGTTGTTCATACTTTACGCTAGAATGCCGCGAACTACAACATTGAAAATATGGAAGTCGTTTATGTGTTAATTCTCGAAATAGTTCTGCACGAATAGAAATTATTAACATAAAGGTTTCGGGAGAAGTTTGCAGCTTAAAGTGTCGATTCCAATTGATCATTAGAATATCTTTTTCGGACAAATGATTTGTTTCAGCAGTCAATGTTACAGTAGCGCTGCCGTGAATGATAAATAGAAGCAAATATTCATTTTGTATATCATCAATTGTAATCGAATCTTCATAAAATTTGATTTCGAAATCATTCATTATATAAAAACCTCCTTTGGAAAGTTATAATATGACAAAAAGTTTGTTATATTATAACAAGTAACGGATGCATAGTCAATTTTGGATAAAAGATGACAAGAAAAAGATGAATGAAAAGGAGAAAAAAATAAAGAAATTTATTAAAATGAAACCACTGGGGACGGAGTTTGTGGCTTTTTGACTGTCCCTAATGGTTGTAGAAAGATAAAAAAGACCAAAAGGGACGATGTTTGAGCCAAAAACTCCGTCCCCAATGGCAATGAAAGGGGATAAACTTATGAGTTACAAATTAAATAATCCAATTATTCCAGGGTACTATCCGGATCCTTCTATCATTCGTGTGGAGGATGATTTTTATCTGGCTTGTTCCAGTTTTGAGATGTTTCCGGGAATTCCGATTTTTCATAGCAAAGATCTTGCACACTGGGAGCAGATTGGAAATGCGCTGACGGAAGAAAATGGATTCCATATGGAAAAAAATTGTGGAGTCGGAGGTTTGATGGCGCCTACAATCCGTTATAATAACGGAACGTATTATATTATTAATGCTAATTTCGCTGACAAGGGAAATTATATTTGTACAGCAAAAGACCCGGCAGGTCCGTGGTCAGAACCACATTGGATGGATGACGTTCCGGGTATCGATGCGTCTATTTTCTTTGACAATGATGGAAGCTGCTATGTGATGGGAACAGGTGATGTCTGGGATAATGGAACTGGTGTGAAAGAAAGAGGAATCTGGATCGCAACTTACGACATTGAGAATTTCCGTGTAACAGGAGAACCTTATACAATTTACAACAGTGCCATGAGAGGCGGGGCATCTCCGGAAGCTCCACATCTGTATCATATCGGAGATTACTATTATTTGATCATTGCAGAAGGTGGTACAGAACATTATCATGCGGTAATGGTGGCAAGATCAAAAGAACTCTTCAGCTTTTTTGAAGGAAATCCGGCAAACCCGGTTATGACACATAGACATATGGGATTCAAAAGCCCGATTATTAATGTCGGACATGCTGATCTCGTAGAGTTAAAAGATGGAAGCTGGTATGCTGTGATGCTGGGCTCTCGTTTAATCGATGAAAAATATAAAAATCTGGGACGAGAAACATTTATCTGCCCGGTTATCTGGGAGAGAGACTGGCCGGTATTCAGTCCGGAGACAGGAAAGATCGAATGGATCTATGATGGTCCGGAATCTTTGGAAGAAACAGTTTATCCAGAAGAAAATAAGTTTGACGATTTTGATGAACAGAAATTGCCACTTTATATGACATTTTGGGGAACACCTGGTAAGGAGTGCTGGAAAATTGAAGATTCTTGCCTGAAATTAAAATGTATTCATCAGAGACTGGACGATGATCTAGAACAGATGAGCATGGAGGGCACTTTATCGGATGATAAATATGCTGCTTTTGTAGGACGACGTCAGTGCAAAATGGATACTACAATTACAACACGTATGACATTTGTTCCAGAAGGACAGGAGAGTGCGGGAATTGCGGTTGTACAGGCAATGAACCATCAACTCCATGTAGAACGTGCCTGTGAAAACGGAAAACAGGTTGTACGTGTAAAACTGATCACAGCAGATTATCAACAGCCACCATATTTTCCGGGATTTACAAGCACGACAAATCGTGAAAATATTTGTACAGTGGAGTATGATAAAGATACAATTGTATTACAGATTGAAATGCATAATGAAGATTTTGCGATTCGATATGGAGAGTCGGAAGAAAATCTGAAAGAATTGTGCAAGGCTGACGGATCTTTGATTAATCCAGAAAAGGTTGGATGCATGTGCGGAACAGTGCTTGGAATGTATGCGACGGGAAATGAAGAGGATTCAGAAAATACGGCAGCGTTTGATTGGTTCCGTTGTGAATAGGGACGAAGTTAAGGGCTTTTTAGTGACCCACATGACCCAAAACTATATGATAAAATTAAAAACCACAGGGGATGGAGTTTGAGCCAAAAACTCCGTCCCCTGTGGTTTTCTATGCTTCCTCAAGAAATGTATCCGTACCACTTACATAATAAGGTCCCATTGCCGGGATGTGTTTTGCAAAAGTTTCGCCCTGCACATGTGCGAGAAAGTCTTCCTGAGAATCCCATCTTGAAATAAAAGTTACTTCATCATCTGATTTTGGGTTTACCAGAACTTCCATTCCATGACATCCTTTATCATTTGCGGTTGCATCCGCGGCAAATGCTTTTGCCAGTGGAAGATAAGCGTCTCTGTCTTTTACTTTGTTTGCGGTAATTACTGTTGTCATAATAAAAATCCTCCCTATGATTTATTGAATTTCGAAAAAATGTGAATATGAAAAATCCACAGGGGACAGTAACTGAGCCAGAAGCTTTGTCCCCTATGGATACTATAGTAGAAAGAAAAAAGCAGTGTCAATTGAATTTGCCCAAAAAGAAAAAGAGGTCAAGAACACATATCTTTATTATGACATGTGTCGAAATCGCAGAAAAAGAAAGGTAAAAATGCGATACAAACGAAGTGGATTTAACGCATGTAAAACGTTGACAAAACAGATTTGATGTGCACTAGAATAAAGACAAAAAAACTAATAGAATTTTTGTTGCATTTATTAGAAAAAGAAAAAAATACAACAATTTTTTGCATAATATTCAACAATTCAAGAATGGATTTCATAATTTTCAATTGCTATAATGTTAAGATAAATAAAGAGAGAAAAGATTTCTTCAAAATATTATAGAAAAGGATGACTTTAGGAGGAACTATGGAACAGGATACAAGAAGAGATAAGCTGAAGCTTAGTGTGTTGAATGAAGTAGATGAACTGGAGCACTTCCATCAGGATATTGAATTGTTGTATTTACTGGAAGGTACATTGGATGTTACGATCGGGGAACAGACAACCCATATGAAAGAAAATGATGTCTTAGTCGTAAATGCGAATAAAAAACATATGTTAAGTGGTTCGGAAGATATCTTGTATATGCAGATCATGATTTCTTATAATCTGGTCAGTGATGTATTTCAGAGTATTGATGTGATTTTCTGGTGTGATTCTACAAAAGATGAAAGTGACCGCTATGATGAATTAAGAAAAATCTTGCGTGCATTGTTGAACCATTATCTGGAAACACATGGAAATACAGCAAATTTTGGGCATATTGCATTGTGTTACCGTGTTATGGATATTTTATCAATGTATTTCCTTGTGCAGGCAGCCGACCGGGAAAATATGGATGACAAGGATAAGTTTGAAGATCGAATTCTTCAGATTAATAATTATATCAGGGCAAACTATAATCAGCCAATTAGCCTGAAAGATCTGGCAGATAAATTATATCTGTCAAATGGATATCTTTCCAGATTTTTTAAACGAAATTATGGGATGAGTTTTGCAGAATATCTGACCAATATTCGTTTGTTTCATGCAGTGGATGAGCTATTATATTCAAGTGCGCCAATCACCAGAATTGCTTATGATAATGGATTTGCCAGTGTAGCAGTATTTAACAAGGTGTTTAAGAAGGCGTATGGAGAGACGCCTTCTGCTATGAGAAAAAAGGCAAAAGAACAGAAGCAGGAACAAAAAGAAGAAAAACAAAATCCGGAAATTGAGAAACGTCTGGAAAAATATTTTGTTGTAGATAGTCAGTCGGAAGAAGAACAGGATAAATTGAGTGTCTGTCAGGGAGAACATTCAGTGTTGCAAAGTGAGAAAATCAAAAATTCCTGGGGAAATACGATTAATATTGGTGTAGCATCGGAATTGCTTCGATCTGAGGTGCAGGAACATGTTATGATGCTGAAACAGGCATTAGGATTTAAATACATTCGATTCTGGAATATTTTTTCACCAGAGTTTTTGATTAATGTAGATGATCCAAAAGAAAATTATAATTTTACAAGATTAGATTCCATATTTGATTTTCTGATTAATTTAGATTTAAAACCGCATATTGATTTCGGTGTAAAATCACATATGATTGTATATAACATAAATAAATTACAAATCTGTGATGAACGAGAAAAAGATTATCTTAGTATTGACTTTATGGAACCAAAGAAATGGGAACGCTTCTTGAATGCTTTCATGCAACATTTAATCTACAGATATGGAAGAAGTGAAGTGGATAGTTGGAGAGTGGAATATTGGTTTAATGAAGGTCAATGGAAAAAGAGTGCATTTGATCAATATTTTGAACTGTTTGATATTACATATCGAACAATAAAAAAATACAGTGAAGGTATGGAAGTTGGCGGAAGTGGTTTACGGCTTGATTTGGATGCAAAATTAAGAGAATATTTCTTAAAAACATGGAATGAGCAACATTGTAGACCTGATTTTATCTCTATTTACATTTATAATTATGAACGAGGAAAAGAAAATGATGATCGCTATGCAAAAAGAAGTACAGATGATGACTTTTTCTTGCATAATGTAAATAGTGTAAAAGAACAGATTGCAGAAGCCAAAATGGATGATATTAAACTTTATATCACAGAATGGAATTTTACGGCATCAGTTCGAAATTATCTGAATGATAGTTGCTTTGGTGGAGCATATATTATAAAAAATATATTAGATTTGTATGGTCAGCTTGATGAAGTAGCACATTATCTGGGAACAGACCGTACGCAGCAGTATTACGATACAAATGAATTACTGTTTGGTGGAGCGGGAATTCTGACCAAAGATGGTATCTTAAAACCATCTGGATTTGCATTTGATTTTTTGAATCGTTTATATCCATATTATGTTGGACATGGAGAAAATTATCTGATATCTACAGATCAGCATGATTCGTATGGAATAGTCTGTCATAATCAAAAGGGATTAAGCTACAATTATTATTTCACAAAAGAAGATGAGCTGGAAAAAGAACATTTGTGGAGATATTTTGAAAATCGTGATGAACTGGAACTGAGTCTTAAATTAAAAGATATGAGTGAAGGTACTTACCAGATTAAAGTATATCGAATCAATGAGAAAAATGGAAGCGTGATTTCCATTTGGGGAGAACTTGATTATGAAAAAGGACTTTCCAGAAATGATATTAAGTATTTCCGAAGAGTCTGTGAGCCAAAACTGACAATACAGAAGATGAAAACGGAACAAAATGAAATGAATCTGAATATTAAATTGATAGCAAATGAAATCGCGTTTATTCGAATTCGAAAAATTTCAGAGTAATAAAAGTGAAAATAGTTAAATTATAGTAAGAATGTGGTATAGTTTCAAATAGGAGCTATATCACATTTTCTATTTTTACATAAGAATAAAAGGTCAAAATATTCATGTCGGTTCATGACCTTTGGAAAGATAATGTCAGAAAAGTAACAAAATCAGGTCATGAGAGTAACAAAAGGGGTCGGTTTAGACTATGCGGGAAACTCAAAATGTTGATAAGATAATATCAACAAGAGGACAGAAATGTTTGAGTTGAAGGGAGAAGAGAAAATGAGTGATAACACAAACACGCCAGTACAATCAAGTGCTGCGGCAGCAAAAAAGCTGTCTATCTGGACTAAAATTGGATATAGTTTTGGTGAGATCGGATCTCAGTGTTCATGGACATTGATCAGTTCTTATCTGACAGTATACTATACCGATGTTGTAGGTTTGACACCTGTAATTATTTCAGCAATTATGTTGATTGCACGTATCTGGGATGCAGTAAATGACCCGATGTTCGGAGCAATTGCAGAGAAAACAAAGTCAAAATGGGGACGTTTCCGTCCATATATTTTATGGGGAGCTCCAATCCTTGCATTATTTAACTGTCTGACATTCTTAAATCTGGATATTCCAAATGGTTGGAAAGCAATTTGGTGTGGATTTACATATATCGGATGCGGAATGGCTTACACAGCAGTTAACATCTCTACACAGTGTGTAGCAAATGTAATGACAACTTCTAATGAAGAACGTGTATCTTTAAATGCATTTAAAGGTGTAGGATCAGGATTGATCCAGATGGTCATCAGTGCAGTGACAATGCCGATGATTTTGAAATTTGGTAATGGTTCTGCAGCTTCAGGACACGGATATTTCATGGCTGCATTGGTATTCTCAATTGTATGTATCCCATGTTTCTGGGTATGTTTTGCATCAACAAAAGAGATTATCGGAGCAAACGAGTCAGATAAAAAATCAATTGGACAGACAATGAAAGAACTTGGATATTCTTTCAAATATACATTATCTGACAAAAACGCATTATTCTTGATTCTTGCAATGTTCACATTCCTTACAGGTTTGTTCGGAAGAATCGGTATTATGGCATACTATTTCATTTACATTATGAAAAATCCTGCCCTGATCGCTGGATTTGCAACAGCAATGTCAGCAGGTATGTTAGTAGTAAACTTCTACGCACCATTCTTGTTGAACCGTATTAGTAAAAAATATGTTGGTGCACTTGGATGTATCGCACAGGCATTGTGTTGTGTATTCTTCTATATCATTGGAGAAAACCAGTTGACAAGTATGGTTGTATTATCAGGATTCCTTTATGGAGTAACAAACGTAGTATCAATCACATGCTTTACATTGAGTGCTGAGATTATCGATGATAACTGGCTCAGAACAGGAGTACGTTCTGATGGTGTAATCGTATCTTGTATCTCATTCTCTACAAAGATGGGTAATGCGGTCGGCGGTTCGATTGGAGTACTTGCGCTTAGTGCAGTTGGATATGTGGCAAATTCACAGAACTTAAGTGCAACTGTATTGACAAACATGGATAGAGTAATCAACTTTGCTCCGGCAGCATTCTTCATTGTAGCAGCAATTTTCTTTGCATGTGTCGGAATGACAAAAGAGAAAGCAAAAGCAAATGAAGAGAAAATTGCAGCAATGGCAGCAAAAGCTGAGTAAAAAGTAAATATTTTATAGAAAGGAATCTCTTGTGGGACGGGTGTTTCTACAAGAGATTTCTTTTTACTTAGGAGATAGCATCCTTTTTGATTTCGAGTATTGCAATCAACATTCTATATATGCTAAAGTATAAAAAAGCATGTTTCTTAATGAATCTAAGGTGCGTTGCACTATCTACATTCTCATCACATTTCAGAAATCTATGCTTTAACACCAAAACAAATGTAAAAAGCAGGAGAGGACTGAAAGAAATTGGACGAAGAGATAGTTCCTTCTGCGAAGAAGGAGGAAACAAATGAATATTGAGTTGAAAAATGCTGTATTATCGATAGACGTTAAAGCACAGTATGACGAGTGTGTTAAAAAACTGTTAGGGCATAAAATTATACTTGCTCATATTTTAACAAAGGCGATAGAAGAATTTCGTGGAATGCGTCCAGAAGAAGTGGTACACTTTATTGAAGGAGAACCGTTTATTAGTAAAGTTCCGGTTGAACCGGGACTTACAAATAAGATGGTCGAAGGAGATAAAAGTGGAAATGAAATTGTAGGAATAAATACAGAAAATTCGGAAATCCATGCTGGATATGTGCGATTTGATATTATATTTTATGTGCGAACTAAAGATGAAATTTCGCAGATTATCATAAACATCGAAGCACAAAAGACAGATCCTACAGATTATAATATTTTAAATCGAGCAATTTTCTATATCAGCCGAATGATATCGTCGCAGAAGAATCGCGATTTTAAAGGAAGCAATTATAATAATATAAAAAAAGTATATTCAATTTGGGTGTGCATGAATATGGAAGAAGATAGCATGAATCATATTCATCTGACAAATGATACAATTATGGGGAATCATAAATGGAAAGGTGAAATAGAATTATTAAATATAATTATGATTGGTGTGGCTGAAAATTTATCAAGGAAAGACGAAAGTCATGAGTTACATCGATTACTAGGGGCATTGCTGTCAGAAAAGTTAAAAGCAGCTGAAAAATTGGATATACTTGAAAATGAATATCATATAGCAATGGAAGAGTCAATAGAGGAGGATGTGAAGACGATGTGTAATTTGAGTGAAGGAATAGAAGAAAGAGCAATGGAGCGAGGACGAAAAGATGGGATAAACACTGTTTTACGTTTGGCTGAAAAGTGTCATCTTAGTAAGGAAGAGACAATTCAGCAATTATGTGAAGGAATGAAAATGGAGGTGGCTGAAGCAGAAAAATATTATGAAGAGTATAGAAAAGACGTACAGACAAGTTTGTAAAAAGTTATATTGAAGATGTACATTAAATAATGTAGTGGAATAAATGAAATCATTAGGAGGAAAAAACAATGGGAAAAATTAATTTACAGATGTATTCATTTATGGATGGAACAATGAATGACAGCAGAGAGAATTTAAAACTGGCTTCAGAGATGGGGTACGATGGAGTGGAATTATTCGGACCAAATTTTGAAATTCCAGCAGAAGAACTCAAAGCTTTGCTTACAGAGTTACATCTGGAACCGGTATCAATGCATGCTCCAAAAACAGATATGGTAGAATCATTGATTCCACTGGCTGAAAGTCTGGAAATGAAATTCATCGGAATCGGAATGGAATGTATGATAGATGATGAAGCAGTGCATACATTTGCAAATACATTGAATCGAATTGGTAAAGTGTGTGCTGAACATGGACTGACATTGACATATCATAATCATACACAGGAATTTGTGCCATGTGGTGACAAGCGTGTAATCGATGTATTAATGGAAGAGACAAATCCGGATTATGTAAGTTTTGAACTGGATGCCGGATGGTGTGCAGCAGCTGGATTTGATCCAATTGAACTGGTACAGACATACAGTGGACGAATCAAATTGATCCATGTTAAAGAGAGCAGTAAAGTAATTGGACCACAGCCTCCAATGGATTTTGAAAGTATTCCAAAAGATGAACATGGTGCACCAATCTTCACAGAAGAAGAAAAAGCACAGATGGAAGAGCAGAAGAAGATCAATTGTCCGGCAGGAGATGGTCTGGTAGACTGGAAAGCACTGAAAGAAGTGGCGGACAAACACGGATGTCAGGCATATATTGTAGAACGTGAGTATACACCAGGAGAAGGAAGCAGATTGGATTGCCTGAAGGCGGATCTGGAGTATTATAGAACACAGATTTAGGGGGAAGGGTACTATGAATGTACTTCAGAATTTGACAGAATTATATAATCATTTGTCATTTGACAGCACATATCGAAATGTCTGTAAGGGAATTTTGGAGAATATGGAAGAAGCTGCGAATGGAACGATATACGAGATTGCGGAGCTGACGAACTCTTCCAGAACTACAATCTGGAGGATGGTTCAGAAGATGGGGTACAGCAATTTCTCAGAATTCCATCATGAGTTAAAAAGAGCGGTAAAACAATATACTTATTACAATCGTATTTTACCTAAGAATGAAGGAGAAACGCCACAGGGAATCAAAGAAAAATTCATGAGTCAGGTTATGCAGACATATCAGCTAATGGATACTGAGATGAATATGGATGAAATGGAGTCCATCGTGGATGAGATGGCAGAAGCAAATAAGATTGTATTCTATACGCCATATAAAGACAGTTCGATATTAGCGTTACAGCAAAATTTATCCATGGATGGAAAACAGACAGGATATTATTGTTTATTTCCGGATATGCTGGAAGACAGTCTGACGCTTGATGAACATTCCATTGTATTTACGAATATGATCGATCACTTGGAAACGATGGATATGACACAGGTATTTGAAAACATAAAAAGGCAGAAGGCTAGGGTATATGGAAGTATGGCTGGAAAATCAAGGTATCAGATATATTTTGATCAGATATTGTTTTCGAGCAAAGAGGGAAATGTCGTAGAAGGAGTGCTGGCATTTCAAATGTACTTCTTTATGTTAAATGAGATATATAGAATGAAATATATTGATTAAAAAGATTGGTTTCAATTTGTGAAACCAATCTTCAGACTGTAGACAAAGCCCTGCTTTTGCAGGGTTTTGCT
>UMES01041330.1_pt1 | contig 15554 bp, 14 predicted proteins | sample 1964791 | NCBI WGS metagenome assembly UMES01 (sample SAMEA4836024, study PRJEB28245) | human gut metagenome | biome: gut microbiome; material: fecal sample | place: Denmark | collected 2008
GAATCCAAAATCGTTCCGTCTAAATCAAAAATAATCCCTTTCTTTTCCATTTTTCTATCCTTTCTTTCGAAATGTTTTCTTCCTCCGCTGTAAATATCTTTATCTCATCTGGCTCTTTCCACAATCGTTGTAAATTATTGTGTATTTTGACACTCCCCACAGCTAAAGCAGGGGGATTCTTGCTTCAACCACTACTGCGTTGGCTGATACCAAAAGGTATTACAACGTCTTACACAGTGTCCACAAGCTAGATTATACTGTTCCCGTATGCCCTACGGTGCAGTTTTATGTTGTTTATGCTGACTGTATTTGCAGTCCTTTGTTTAAGATATTGATACTTGCATTGGTATCTCTGTTATGTTTTGTTCCACATTCAGGACACATCCAACTACGGATTGCAAGATTCTTTACCAGTGGATTTTTATACCCACAGGCAGAACAAGTTTGACTGCTTGGATACATAGTTGGCACTTTTACAACATCATTTCCATACCAAACAGATTTATAGGTGAGCATATCAAAGAACTTAGACCACGATACAGAGCCTATGTGCTGTGCTAATTTATGATTACGCATCATATTTTTTACTTTTAAATCCTCTATGCAGATGGTTTGGTTTTCACGTATCAGCATAGTAGATTGTTTTTGTAGAAAATCTTTTCGTTGATTAGTAATCTTTTCATGCACTAAAGCAACTTTAACACGCTGTTTATTGCGATTGCCTGAACCTTTTTCTTTGCGTGACAGTTTCCGTTGTTCACGCATGAGCTTACGCATGGATTTTTCAAGATATTTAGGATTTGACACCACATTGCCATTGCTGTCGGAATAGAATTCTTTTATACCTACATCAATACCTATCATACCGCCCTTATTAGGCATTGGTTGTGGTTCAAATTCCACATTCAGCACTGCAAAATACTTGCCTGTTGGAGTATGTTCGATGGTTACATTATGGATTTTTCCAATTTCCATCGACTGACGAGCTTTAACATATCCCAGCTTTGGAAGTTTTAAATATTTTCCTGCAATGCGGATATTGTCGCCTTGATTGATGGTTCTGTAGGACTGGTGGCGGTTATGTTTACTCTTAAAAGTCGGATGTGAAGCACGTTTTTGGAAGAAATTTACAAAACCTCTGTCGAGGTCACGCAAGGATTGTTGCAGGGCAATGGAATCTACCACTTTAAGAAATGCAAAATCATCACTTTTCTTTAAGCCTGTCAGCATTGCAGAAGTCTGTGAATAGCCAACTTTATCACCTTTCTCATAGGCTTCGTTACGCATAGCAAGACCTTTGTTGTAGATGAGTCTGCAACAACCTAAAGTCTGATGGATGATATTTTGCTGTTCTTTGTTTGGGTAGATTCTGAATTTTATACCTTTTTGCATTATCCTAACTTATCCTTTTGCCGTTGTGATGTTTTCTGGTTTTCAATATATTGCTTAATGACTTCCAAAGGAGCACCGCCCACTGTAGACACAAAATAGCTGTTCGTCCACAGGGTAGGCATTCTTGTCTTTAAAAACGGATATTCACTTCTCAATACTTTAGAAGTATATCCTTTTAGAGATTTTACAGCTTTGTGGATTCCAAACTGCGGGGCTACTTCCATGAGTATGTGTACATGGTCTGGCATGATTTCCATTTCCAGAATGTCTACAGAAAGATTTGCAGCATACTCAAGGAGCAGTTCCTTTAATCGGACATCTACACCATTTGTTAATACTTTTCGTCTATACTTGGGACACCACACAACATGATATTTACAAGAATAGACGATATTGTTGTTTGATTTATATTTCACATTCATATGTGTATTATACTATACTATGTCATCTTATACAACTGTTTTGTCCATCTTCAATTACTTGCGTAAATTCGATGGACGTGACTTATATCCCCATAGCTAAAGCAAGGGATTTTACGACACATTGGATAATATATTTTTCTCATTCATACAACTTTTTTGTTCACTGATCAGAAGGCATGCTATAATAAGAAAAGATATTATTTTAGGAATGGAGAGATCTGAATTATGAATACGAAAACAAAGTCTACTTTAATGACTGAGGGGCCCATTTGGAAACGGATGATCCTATTTGCCATTCCGCTGTTCCTTGGAAACCTCTTCCAGCAGCTTTATAACACCGCCGACTCCCTGATCGTTGGAAACTTCCTTGGAAGTGATGCCCTTGCCGCTGTCAGTTCCTCCGGAAGTCTCATTTTTCTAATGGTCGGCTTTTTCAATGGTATCTCACTTGGTGCCGGCGTCGTCATTGCCAGATACTTTGGCGCACGCGAGAAAGAAAAAGTACAGGATGCCATTCACACAACCGTTGCTTTTGGAATTGTGGCAGGAATTCTTTTGACTGCCATCGGACTGATCATGACACCTACTTTTCTTAGGTGGATGGGGACTCCCGCAGATGTATTAAAAAATTCAGTGCTGTATTTCCGCATCTACTTCCTCGGATCCATTGCATTTGTACTCTATAATATTTTTGTTGGAATCCTTCAGTCTGTCGGTGACAGCAGACATCCTTTGATCTACCTGATCATTTCCTCTGTGACAAATGTAGTTCTAGATTTGCTTTTTATCGGTGTGTTCAGATTTGGTGTGGGATCCGCAGCCGTCGCCACAATCCTTTCACAGTTTTTAAGTGCAATCCTCTGCCTGATCCATCTGATGCGCTGCAAAGAAGATTATCAAATTCACCTAAAGAAAATCCGCTTTGACTTTCCAATGCTAAAGCTGATTATTTCTAACGGACTTCCTTCTGGCTTCCAGAACTCGATCATTTCTTTCGCAAATGTCATCGTGCAGTCCAACATCAACTCCTTTGGGAAAATGGCTGTTGCCGGCTGCGGTGCTTACTCAAAGATCGAGGGATTTGGCTTCCTGCCGATCACATGCTTTGCACTGTCTCTGACTACCTTTATCAGCCAGAACCTCGGCGCCAGACAGTACGAACGTGCAAAAAAAGGCGCAAAATTCGGTGTGCTCTGTTCCATTACTATGGCAGAGATTGTCGGAATCATTATCTTCTTTACCGCTCCATACCTTGTTGCCGCATTTAACAATGATCCACAGGTGGTAGCTTTTGGAACTGCACAGGCACGTACCATTACTTTGTTCTACTTCCTCCTCGCATTTTCGCACTGTATTGCCGGAATCCTCCGCGGGGCTGGAAAATCTACGATACCGATGTTCGTTATGCTGATCTGCTGGTGCATAATCCGTGTATCTTACATTACCGTCGCTGTCCGGATCATCCCAGATATCAAAGTCATCTTCTGGGCATACCCGATCACCTGGACATTAAGTTCGATTTTATTTATCATCTACTATTTTAAAGCAGACTGGATCCATGGATTTGACAGGCGGAATTAATCTGCTAGTCAGACAGATACCTTTGCAAATTTGATACAGAAGACAGAAACTGAGCAAAGCAAGACTTTTCGTATTTGCTTTACAATGTTTCTGTCTTCTTTTGTTTTCAAAATAATACTTTTACGGCGCCCTGTATGCAAACTATATTACACAAAATGCAATATATACTTGACATACTTTTACATATTTCATATACTGAAGACAAGAAGACAGAAATCAAGTCAGCAGCATGCATTGCATCTACTGGCTGGAAGGGAGATTCTTAACCGTATATGAAAAATATGAAACTAAAGATTGCCCGCATGGAACAAGGGCTTTCGCAAATCCAGCTTGCAGAGATGACCGATGTGACCAGACAGACGATCGGTATGATTGAGGCCGGAGATTTCAATCCTTCGCTGAAACTATGTATCCGAATCTGCAAGGCTTTGGGCAAAACATTAGACGATTTATTTTGGGAGGTTGAGTAGCTATGAAGAAAATTATTGACGAACGTCAGGAACTGGAAATGATGAAAGTAGAACGCACTGGATTCTGGATTATGTGGGGCGTACTCCTTCTGTCACTTCTGGTGCAATCACTTTTTCTCGGGGCAGGTCCAAAGCAGATTGCCGGAGAAAATATTTCATTTCTGGTCGGATGTCTGATCGTTGTGATCGGCTGTGTGAAAAAAGGGCTTTGGGGATATGACTCTACACCATGTATGAAGACTTATCTTAGTGCCAGCCTGATTGGAACACTGATTTTTACCTTTTTACTCGGCGCAGGTCTCGCATGCAACGGCTCTGAACATGTACTGTCCATTTGCGCCCTGTTTGCCATCAGTATTTTCTTTTTGATGTTTGTAGTTTTGTTTCTAATGGGAACTTTCACAAAGTATCGCCAGAAAAAGCTGGCCAGACAGTTCGATGATGACACAGATTTTCTTGACTGATCGAAATTGTACAACACCGTTGGCAAAGTCCAGCCTGATATGCTTACAACTGTAACACTACATCACACCGAAACTATGCTTCAGAAATAAGGAGAGGTCTCTATGGAATTTGAGCAAGATTATATTATGCGGATGATCAAAAGTATCGTCAGCTTCTTCATCAAGCTGATCACTGGGAAGTCAGATACGGTCTATGAACTGCCCTCTGATGGGCTTTACACCCCATGCGATGATATTTTCGCACGGATCCTTTCCCTCGCAGACGGCGGAAAAATCAACGAAGCCGAGAACCTTCTATACGCAAATGTCGAACCTGACAGCAAAGACTATCTGCTGATGGGACTGACGTTCTATTCGCATATTAACGAATATACCGATAATTTCTTATCGGATCACAATTACAGCCGCCAGGAGATTCAAGATGGAATCATCGCTTTTACAAAAGAATTTACAATCGACGAAATGAACTCCCTATCACTTTATCAGACACTGGAAGAAATGTTATAAAACAAAAACACGAAAGTGGGAATGAATGATATCAAGTTTGTTTGCATCCATTCATCACTTTCGTGCATCTTCACTCTCCCCAGACATCCTTTAGCTCTTTTTTCCCAAGTCGTACCTCTTCCATCTGACCGGAAATCTCTTCATCGAGATAATCAAACAGATAGTTTTTCCCCTTCTGCGGACGATTCAGATATTCTTCTCTTATCTGGCGCTGCACTTCTTCCACCTCTGTCCGAAGCTCCCGGGCAGATAACAGCTTTCCACCTTGCCCCAGTGTCACAACCTGCTCTACATTATCCGAAGTAGCAACCGTTACATGGTATTTTCTTCCAATCTCATGAACAACTTTTTCAATATACTGGTCTGCAGTCTCCGCTTCTTTCGTATACACGACATAGATGTTATGGTATTTCTGAACCCCTAATTCCTGCCCTTGCACCTTGTATGCATCAAACACAAGAATCAGATTACATTTCTTGAATCCCTGATAGTTGCACAACACATCCATCAGTTTATTTCTCGCCCCTTCGATATTGACTTTTGCAAGCTCTTTTAGATCTTCCCATGCAAAAATCACATTGTATCCATCTACAAGCAGATATTCTTCCATCTGATCCTTTCGAATCCGCTTTTGTCTTTCCTCCGGGCTCTCTACTCGCCGCTCAGCAATCGGACGTTTTCTCTCTATTTTTCCATAGGTACGAAGGAAAATTTCCTCTAGTTCTTTATCCTCTTCAACACTTCTTGAAAAACTACTCGAAACTCTTCCACTCTGTACGCTTCCCTGACCTTTCTTAGCCTCAATTGCCGATTTCTCTTTTTCTGCCTTAGGTGTCCACACATATTCCAAATGCATATGATCCGGCACTTGATCCCAGCTGACATGAAAACCTGCTCCATGCGCACAGAAAACGGATCCGGTCGGATTGTCCAGATCTCCCTCGGAATCATATCCGATCTGCTCTATCACTTCCTCTGCATTGTGGCAAGGTGCATATCCCTTTAAAGTACAGAACAGTCGTCCTCTTCCTTTCGTGTAACTTGTCACTTCCAGCTGATAATCCCTCATCTCAGATACCGGAGCGCTCCCGGTGATCACCGCAAAGTCTCCCTCTGTATCCGGTGTCTGAAATTCTCCTGCCATTCTCTGAATATCTGTCAGTGCTCTTCCGACAAATTCAGCCGGGATCTCCATCCGAAATTCATAGTACGGTTCCAAAAGCACACTTTCTGTCGATTTTAACCCTTGGCGAACCGCACGGTAAGTTGCCTGACGGAAATCTCCTCCTTCTGTATGCTTCAGATGTGCCCTGCCTGCAACAAGCGTAATCTTCATATCTGTGATCGAAGATCCAGTCAGCACACCCCTATGCTCTTTTTCGGCCAAATGTGTTAAAATCAGCCGCTGCCAGTTTCGGTCAAGGACATCCTCACTGCAGTCTGCCGCAAACACAAGTCCACTTCCCGATTCTCCTGGTTCTAGAAGCAGATGTACTTCCGCATAATGGCGCAGCGGCTCAAAATGCCCGACACCTTCCGCCGGACGTTTGATCGTCTCCTTATATACAATATTTCCCGGTCCAAACGTGACTTCTGTCTGAAATCGTTCCCGGATCATACTTTGTAAAATCTCTGTCTGTACTTCCCCCATCAACTGCGCATGAATTTCCCCAAGTTCCTCATTCCACACGATATGAAGCTCCGGATCTTCTTCCTCCAGCTGGCGAAGCTTGAGCAGCATTCCGTGGGTATCGCATCCTTCCGGGAGTATCAGCTGATAATTTAAAACCGGAGTCAGCACCGGCCCTTCCGATGGCGGCTCTGCCCCAAGTCCTTCTCCCGGATACGTTTTCGTAAGCCCGGTCACCGCACACACGCGCCCTGCACGCACTTCCTGAACCGCATCATATTTCTCACCGGAATAAATCCGGATCTGGCTAACCTTCTCCTCTACATCCTGATATCGTATCAGATCCCGGACTTTTAATACACCCCCGGTCACTTTCAGATATGTCAGACGGTTCCCCTGCGGATCCCGCGCGATCTTATAGACTTTTGCGCCAAATTCTTCCGGGTAGGACCGCTCTTTGGCATAGCATTCCAAGCCGGCAAGGAATTCCTTCACCCCAATATTTTTTAACGCAGAGCCGAAATAACACGGAAATACTTTCCGCTCCCAGATCAGTCTGGAAATTTCCCCCCGTTCGATCGTACCATGTTCCAGATACGTTTCCAGCACCTGCTCCTCTGCCATAGCTACATTTTCCAAAAATTCTTCCGAATCTTCCGCTTCCCCAAACCGGATACAGCTTCCTGAAAGCTTCACACGCAGTTCCTCCAGCAATTTCTCTGCATCCGTACCATTTTGATCCATTTTGTTGATGAACAAAAAGGCCGGGATCCGATACTGCTTTAAGAGCTTCCACAGTGTCTCCGTATGCCCCTGCACACCGTCCGCTCCGTTGATCACAAGGATTGCATAATCAAGCACCCGGAGTGTCCGCTCCATTTCTGCTGAGAAGTCCACATGCCCCGGCGTATCCAGCAGTGTAACCTCCAGTTCTCCAAACACAAGCTCTGCCTGCTTGGAAAAAATCGTAATTCCCCTCGCACGCTCCAGTTCATAAGTATCCAGATAGGCATTCCCATGGTCCACCCTTCCCTGCTGCCGGATCCTTCCGCTCAGATAGAGCATACTTTCCGACAAGGTTGTCTTTCCTGCATCTACATGGGCCAGCAGCCCGATACATATATGATCTGACGGCTTTTTCGCCATATTTTTTCCTCTGTCCTCAGACATATTTTCCATGAAAATCCCCCTTTCTGTGATTGTTAATACAAGGATTATCATATCACAGAAAGAGGGATAAGTCGACCAGTCCTTCTTTTTATCTCGCAGGGAGTGCGGTCTGCAGATCCAAGATAAGTCTGCCGCACAGCTTTTGGGGCAGATAAAGTTCCATCCCGGGCGCTATATCATCACCGGAATATACAGAAACAGCACAAACCGCTCCTCTTCTTTTGTAATTTCCATGCTTCCCCCATATCTCTGTACGATCTCCTGAATGCTCTTCAACCCATATCCGTGCAGCTTCCGATCTTTCTTCGTCGTCTGCGGAAGGAGGCCCGGCGCAGCCTTTTCCGAAATTTTTCCTTCACTTTTTGCAGTGTTTTCTATCTTCATCACAAACAATCCTTTCTCATTCTTGGCCTGCAGAGAAATTTTTCTTTTTTGTCCGGGCAATTTTTCACACGCCTCGATCGCATTGTCAAGACTGTTTGCAAACAACACCGAGAGATCCACCGAATCCATGTCAATTTTGGACGGCACTTGCAGATCATACGCAAATGCAATCTGTTCCAGCTCCATTTTGCCGGTCTTTGTACTCAGCACGGCATTGATCACCGGATTTTCACAATACTGTACATTCCTTTTGATCCCCGGACGATCCAGAAGTTTGTCGAGATATGCCTTGTGTTCCTCCCCGGAAAGTCCTGCAAGTGTCTGAAGATGATTTGTCATATCGTGCCGCAGTTTTCTGACTTCCAGCTGCTGCCGCTCCAATGATTCATAATAGAGCTGATTCATTTCTAAAAGCCTGCTGCTCTGCTCCAGCTCATACTGATGGGATAACACGACGACTGCCCAGATCAGACCGACAAATGAAAGGATACAAAGACAGAGGATCGTCTTATTGAACGCCGCATTTGCTGTAAGAATTTCACCATTGTACTCCTGAAACAACACAACCGACAAAACGGTACAAAAAGGTGTCAACGTCAACAGTCCCAAAAGACTCCAGAGCCGATTGGACAACTCATAGGATTTCTTCGGGACAAATTTTTTCACACTGCAATAGATCATCAGGTAAAAAAGCAGTTTTACAGACAGATAGACGATTCTTTCCTGCTCCGTCGGTATTCCACTGTCAGCCGACAATAGATAATTATCTATCAGCACACTAAAAGAAGATGTCAGGCTGATGATCATAAAGGAAAGTGACAGCTTTTTTAACAGACTTCCTTCACATCCGAGCAGGATTCCCGCCACAAATATCAGCACCGTCGGAGGGAGGTTCACCAGATCCCCGATTAAAAACGGCATAGAGCTCAGGAGCCAACTGCATCCAAAGAGCAGAAGCTTCCAGTACCACTGTCGGCGTACCACAAAAAATCGTTCGATCGTAAAGCTGACTGCCAAAGCAATAAAGATTGAGCAGATTATCTGAAACACCCTGAAATACTCCGCAATCGAAAGAATCACTTTTTCTATCATGAGAGATCACCACCGATCATGGCTTTCGCAAGCACTGCAACCGCATCCTGCTTCAGCGCCCGGCTGATCGGCAGTTCCTCGCTTCCGATCCGCACCGAAGATGCGCCGATATAGGACACCGCATCTGCATTGACAAGGTAGCGCTGATGGATCCGCACGAAAGTTCTCCCGACCCGAGCTTCCACCTCATCCAGTTTGGCATAGAAGGTCAGCTCCTTTTCCCTTGTCACCGCCACCACTTTTCTCTTCTCACTGTAAAAATACTGTATTTCATCCTGGTAAAGCCTGTATACGCCGTCCCCATTCTGAAAGACAAACTGCTTCTGCCGCACCTGCTCCAGCTGTCTGCGCACACGCGAAAGCACACTGGAAAGCCGGTCCGCATCCACAGGCTTTACAAGATAATCAACTGCCTGCACACGGTACCCCTCAAACACAAAATCCCGAAAACCAGTCACAAACACGATCTGGATTCTTGTGTCAAATTCCCGGATCTGCTCCGCTGTCCGGATTCCGTTAACCCCTTTCATCTCCACATCCAGAAACAGAAGGTCAATCTCACCCGGATGTTTCTTCAGCCAACTGACCGCCGTCTCTCCCCCGGAAAACTCATAGACAATCTCCTCGGTTTCTTCTAAGAGTTTCTCAAGTTCCAACCGAAGCGCATCTCTTGCATAGCATTCATCATCACAGATTCCAATTCTTAACATGATCTATACCTCCTCAATGTCCACAGAATTAAGAACTATCACACACCGAATACCTTGTCTCCATGCGACATTTACATATTTCCATTGTGCCCCCCATCTCCTGGCACATCTATTTTCCTATGCATTATAACATAAATCTTTGTCTCTGCGCCTCCTGCTTTTCTCTCTCCGGATACAAAACTTTACATTCCGGCTGCTATTTTTTACATTTCTCCTCATCCCCCTCCAAACATTACATCAGAACTGCCATTCTTTCCATCCCAAATTTTACTTCTTCTTTTCCATGCTATACTTTTTTCAACAGCAACACAAAAGAACAATCCGGGATCATAAATTTCCATAAACTCCGGATTCTGTCCATACAGATTTCATTCAAACAATTCAGAAAGGTGGTATTTCTATGCTGTATGTAAAAAATCTTCATAAATCTTATCAGGTCGGAGCGACCAGCTATGAGGTGTTAAAAGGCGTCAGTCTCAGCGTTGCACAAGGCGAATTTGTCGCTGTCATGGGCCCGTCCGGCTCCGGGAAAAGCACCCTTTTAAACTGCATCTCCTGCTACATTCCATTTGAGGAGGGCAAGATTACACTCGGACAAAAAGAATTAAAAGGCTTGTCGGAAGATGCCCTTGCACATATCCGAAACGAAAAACTAGGATTTGTCTTTCAGGATTTTATGCTGCTTGATGGACTAACCGTACGGCAGAACATCCTCCTCCCTGCGATCATCCGAGGAAATGTGGGAAGAAAGGAAGAGACGATGGCAGACCGGCTCTGTAACTTATTTGGTATTGCGCAGATTGCAGGCAAATATCCGGCAGAAATTTCCGGTGGAGAACGGCAGCGGACCGCAGTTGCAAGAGCACTGATCAACTCCCCGCTTCTGATCCTCGCAGATGAACCGACCGGAAATCTTGACTCGAAATCCAGCCGCGCTGTCATTGATTCTTTCCTGGAGGCAAAAGCTTCTCTGAAAGCAACCATCTTCATGGTGACTCATGACAGCTTTTCCGCCTCCTTCTGCGACCGTGTCATCCTGCTCAAAGATGGAGTTGTCTATAAAAATATGGAACGAAATAGTTCCCAGCATGCTTTTCACGATGCACTTTTAGAGGAATTAAAACAGATGAATACGTTAGAAGAGGAGGAAGAGAACGATGAAAACCTTAACTGATACTTTTTCTGCCTTAAGAAAAAAGAACCGGAAAAATTACACACTGTACTTTATCTGTAACTTTACAGCGCTTTTACTGATCACAGCCTACTCCGCGATCCTGACTTCGCCGACTGTCCTTCTCGTTCTTCCAGAAGGCGGCGACAGCAGAAAACAGGCAATGATGATCTTCGCACTCGCCTGCATCGGATGCGTAATTTTTACCATCTATGCCGGAAATATCTTCTTCCGCATGAAGTCAAGAGAACTCGGAATCTTCCTCGCACTGGGAACTTCTAAAAAAGTACTTCGAAATCATCTGTACAAGGACACTGCTATCACTTCCTTAAGCGCTTCCCTGCTCGGAACCTCACTTGGGATTCCATTTGCCTGGTCTATCTGGCAGCTGTTCCGTCTGCTTGTTGTAGATAGCACTGAGATGCGTTTATTTCTGGACTTTCGCTGTCTCCTGATTCCGGCGGCCTTTATCCTGATCATTTTACTTTTTGCATTTCTCCTTGGAAGACGGACACTTTACCGCACCAACATTATGGATGTCGTGAATGAAGAACACAAAAACGAACCCGTGCGGGATGTAAAGCCATGGTATGCCTCCGTCGGTATTTTGCTGATGATTCTCGGAGGAACCGCCGGATATTTTGGACCAACGATTTATCAAGTAGTATTCCGGCGCTTTTCATCCCCATTTTTACCCCTCCTTTACATACCGCTCTTCATCGGTCTGTATATGTTTCTTTTGCACATTGTGGTACGCGGGTTCGGAAATCATAAAAAGCATCCATACAAAGGGATTATCTCACGCAGTATGATGAAATTTCATGGAAAACAGACTGTAAATAATATGATGGTCATCGCACTGCTCGTGGCTGGCGGCGCCTTCGCACTGTTCTATATCCCAACGCTACAGACCAGTCAGGCGATGCAAGTAAAATCCACTCCATATGATTATTCTTTCCACTATCCCATCGGTCAGCCGGTTCCAGGGAAAGAAGAAATTGCAGATCTTGCCAAAGATTATGACCTCTCGATTAAAGATTACAAGGAAGAAGCAACCATCCTTCTCGGCATGTCAACCACGGTAGAACGAACTACGGACGACGGAAAACTCTACACTGTCTATGAGGAATTTGCCAATGAGGGAACCTTCCTTACCGCTTCCGCTTTTGAATTTCTAACCGGACAGAAGACAGAAGTTGCACCCGGAACATACAAAGCAATTTCCAATGAGGACGAGACCGACACCTACTGGCTCACCTCCGACTCAGATCAAATCATCAACATGACGACGATGAAAAAACTTCCAGTTACTTTTGACGGCTATCTGCACTACAGTCTGTTCTCCGGGCGCTCAAACTATTATGTTCTAAACGATACAGACTACGAAAATATGGAAGTCGGTCTAGGCGATGAATGGAAGGAACATCAAATCCTGTTTAACATTGATGGAGAAGACAACTACGAATTTGCCGACAAATTATTCCATGTTTTCATGGATGCACTCGGAGAAAAATACGCAATCTCATCCAACTATGACCGCGTTGTAAAATATGGTCGTTCCGTCAATGGGAAAAGTTACTTTCTCGATGAACCTGAGTATGCAGCCGATGCAAAAGTAGATTATGCAGACTGTGACGGCAGCACTTTCCGATTCGGATGGAAATACATGCCTTCCTTCAAAATGCTGGACTCCACTGATTTTGTTCGCACAACGGCAGTTTATCTGATGCTGTTCTTCTTTATCACCATTATCTGTGTCATGGCAGCGCTGATCATCTGCTATACAAGAAGCATCTCCATCGTCCTGAACAACCGCTACGTCTTTGAGGATTTGAAACGACTCGGCGCCTCCCCTGCATTCCTCACAAAAGAAGTAAAAGCACAGACGAGAAAAATCTTCTTTACCCCTTCCATCATTGGAATGGTCGCTATGTACTTCTTCTTTTCCATGATCATGTACGCAAATGACGGCACCATTTCTTTCACGGAAATTGCCTCACTGCTTGTATGCCTGGCACTCTTATTCGTACTTGTCCTGATCATCTGGATTGTATACAATGCAACCGTCCGCAAGATGAAACAGATGCTGGGAATACAACAGCCCAAGAATATGAATCGGGTAATGCAAGTGGAGTAATGTAAGTTACATAGCTACATAAAAATAACCGATAGAAATAAACAGGTTTGTAAAAATAATTGAACTATGCGAAAAATGCCGTAAAGTGCTTCTTACGACCACTTTTACGGCATTCTTTGTATCACTCATTTATTTTTGTAAATATTTTTCTTTCAGTTCCTGCACTTTTGCATTATATGCTGCATTCTGCTTCTGCTGGATCAAATTTCTCTTAATCGCCTCTTTTACCTCATCAAATACTGCCACAGATGCCTCATTTTTCTTCTCAACTTTGATCAGATGATAACCAAACTGTGTCTTTACCGGTCCTACCACATGACCAATCTCAGCTGCAAATGCTGCTTCCTCAAATTCTTTGACCATCTGACCCTTTCCAAACTCTCCGAGGTCTCCTCCTCTTGCACCAGATGGGCAGGTAGACGCTTCCTTTGCAGCATCCTCGAATGCTTTCTCTCCACTTGTAATAGACTCCAGAACAGAAGTACACTTTTCTTCTGAATCTACTAAAATATGTTTTGCACTAACTGTCTCTCCCTTTGTAAACTGCTGCTTATTTTCCTCATAGTAAGCTGCCACTTCCTCATCTGTCACAGTTACATCCTTTAATGTCTCTCTCATCGCGAGCTGCGCAAGAATATCTCTCTTCGCATTTTCTAAAATCTTCGCAAATTCCTCAGTCTCCTCAAGCTTTGCATCCTCCCCTGCCTGCGCAAATAAGTGCAGAGAAATCAGCTGCTCCAAATACTGCTGTCTAAACTGTGGATTTGTAACATATGCCTGCTGTTCTCTTGGAGCATTCTGTAAAAATGCATCCAATTCCGCATTTGTAATCTCCTTACCTGCAACGACTGCTAAAACTTCATTACTCATGATATTTCTCCTTTTGTTTCAAAAATGGTTATGAGTAATATGATACTATAGAGGGGGAGGATTTGCAATTTGTTTTATTGCTTACAATTTATATGAATAAATGTTTCGGAAATAAAAAGTATAAATTCCTTTTTCTATATGTAACAGATGATGAAATTTATTTTATTGATATTTGTATTCTCTAAAATATTGCAAAAAATTTCATTTATTACTCTCATGAAGAGAGTGATATCTTTTGTCTGTGTTCCAATTTCATGTTTTGGATTTCAATCCACACTCCCGCGAAGGGAGTGACCAGAACCTTAAAAGATTCTTGCTTTACAGAGTTATTTCAATCCACACTCCCGCGAAGGGAGTGACTTTGCCTCTCACCTTCTTCTTTCTTTTCTTCTTCATTTCAATCCACACTCCCGCGAAGGGAGTGACCAATTCCTCTAATCCCTTCTTTTCTCGTTCCGGATTTCAATCCACACTCCCGCGAAGGGAGTGACGTAAACGCATGAGGGTCTTCGATGTTCGACAGCATTTCAATCCACACTCCCGCGAAGGGAGTGACAGCGCTTTTGTGGGAATTTATTTACGTCGGTTTATATTTCAATCCACACTCCCGCGAAGGGAGTGACGTAAACATTTACGCATTATATGACAGCGACATCATTTCAATCCACACTCCCGCGAAGGGAGTGACGCTACTGCTACTGCCATGATGTATCCATGTTCTACATTTCAATCCACACTCCCGCGAAGGGAGTGACTACAATATATTCTTTTTCATCCTCCCCTCATTGTATTTCAATCCACACTCCCGCGAAGGGAGTGACCATGGAGATGTTCGGATTAAGAATGAGTTATCACATTTCAATCCACACTCCCGCGAAGGGAGTGACGATAATCTACGGCAGTGAGGAATATGATCCAAGCATTTCAATCCACACTCCCGCGAAGGGAGTGACTTAAACTCCCTGCCCCTTCCATCTCTACCTTGTCATTTCAATCCACACTCCCGCGAAGGGAGTGACGAGGGAAGCAGTTGATCCGGGACGGAGTAACGATGATTTCAATCCACACTCCCGCGAAGGGAGTGACCAGCTTGGACACGTCAATGAGATGGATATGGAAATTTCAATCCACACTCCCGCGAAGGGAGTGACGTAAAGAAGCTATCTGCGATCACATCGGATTTAGATTTCAATCCACACTCCCGCGAAGGGAGTGACATCAATCAGACAATTAAACAGCTTGGAAAAAATATTTCAATCCACACTCCCGCGAAGGGAGTGACGGGGAAGCGGGACCAGAAGCAATTGCGCCGATTCATTTCAATCCACACTCCCGCGAAGGGAGTGACTCCAGCAATTTAAAAAAGATTGGAATTAGGAACGATTTCAATCCACACTCCCGCGAAGGGAGTGACGGAGGCTCACAGGCACAAGGAGAGCAAAGCAAAATTTCAATCCACACTCCCGCGAAGGGAGTGACCTTAATGGTACTTTAAGATTTGCAATGTTCGGATATTTCAATCCACACTCCCGCGAAGGGAGTGACAGCAATTTT
>UMES01006770.1_pt1 | contig 15433 bp, 18 predicted proteins | sample 1964791 | NCBI WGS metagenome assembly UMES01 (sample SAMEA4836024, study PRJEB28245) | human gut metagenome | biome: gut microbiome; material: fecal sample | place: Denmark | collected 2008
CATGTGATCTACCGCGATATTCATTTCCTGAAAAACTTGCAGTTAAACGGATATATCAGCTGTCAGGAACTTCGGGCAGGATTTCCGCATAACTTCCCGAACTATGTTATGGGACAGATGCTTTGGAACAATACACGCGATTACGAAGAGCTCAAGGAAGAATACTTCAGCAGCATGTACGGAGAAAATTGGAAAGAAGTGATCACTTATCTGGAAAATCTTTCTGCATATTCTTCCTGCGATTATTTCAACGCAATCGGTGAGAGATTAAATCCAGTTCTGTCAGCAAGATATGAAGTGTGTGTAAATCTCGCAGAGGAGATGCTTCCGGTGATCGAGGCAAATACAGCCAAAAGAGATGGTCTTCAAAAGCAGGAGTGGAAACAGTTAGGATACCACAGAGAATATGTGATGAAGATGGCAGAGGCACTCCGTTTGATCAGTGCAGGAAAACATACAGAAGCACAGCGTATGTGGAGAGATGTACTTGACTTCATTCGCAGAAATGAAATGGCATTCCAACAAAACCTGGATGTGTACCGTGTCATCGAGGTAGCCAAGAATTATGCAGGATTCAAGTTGTAAAAGGACAAAAGTCCTTTTGTGATAAGGTGAGCGAATATGAAAAGAGACCATAAAAAAATCATTGTAACATTTTTGCTGCCACTACTTTTTCTGTATGCAGTATTTCAGTTATATCCATTGCTCCTAAATCTGTTTTATTCCATGTTGAATTGGAATGGAATTACAAAAACGGCAAATTTTGTAGGGCTGGACAATTATGTAGAAGTCCTGGGAGATGGTTTGTTTTGGAACGCAGTGAAAAACAGTGTATTGTATGCAGTGGCAGGAACTTTTTTTCAGGTAACAGTATCGTTCTTCCTTGCTTATCTTGTAGAGTATAATACATTTAAAAAGAAAAAAATGGTCCGCCTAGTATTTATCATGCCAATCGTAGCAACTTCTGCTACGATTGGTATTCTGATGAAAAGTATTTTCAGCTATGATGGATTTGTCAATACGGTCATCAGTGGTGTTGGTCTTGAGAAGATTGAATGGCTGACAGAACCTAAGTGGGCATTTTTAATGATTATCCTTGTATCTGTATGGAAAGAGACAGGGACATTATTTATTTACTGGATGGCAGGATTTCAGATGGTATCTCCGGCAGTAATTGAAGCATCTAAGGTAGATGGAGCCAGTGAACCGGCGTTTGTCCGCTACATTTTGATCCCGACAATGAAGCCGGTCATCTTTACGGTTACTTCCGTGGCATTTTTAAATGCCTTGAAAATGTTTGATATCATACAGACATTGACGAGTGGAGGCCCTTATTTTTCGACAGATATGATATCGACTTATATTTACAGGACAGCATTTTCCAGTTCGTTTGGAGCGCCGAGACTTAGTTATGCAAGTGCGGCAGTCGTGATGTGTCTTGTATTTTTGATTTTGTGCAGTGGATTGATACGATTCTTTCAAAAGAAGTGGAAAGAAGGAAAAGAGGCATGTTAAAGAAAATTTTATTATTTGTAAGCACAGCAATCTGGCTTGCACCATTCCTGCTGATGTTGTTGATCGCATTCAGCAGTAAAAATACGAATTCCTTTTTGGAGTTGTTTGCAGACAATCGTGCTACCTTTCAAAATTTTCAAAATGCATGGGAGCAGGCGGAATTTTCCCGATATTTTCTGAACACGGTGATTGTGACGGTTGTTTCGGTTGTTGTGATTCTTGCAGTTACAGCGCTTGCGGGATATATTATGGGCTGTTTTGAGTTCCGGGCAAAAAAGATTATTTATACGGTGATGATGATTTCTATGGGAATCCCGACAATCTTTTTTACAATCCCGGTGTATCAGATTTTGCGGATGCTCCATTGCGAGAGTTCTTTGATTGGGCTGATTTTGGCAGAAGTCGGTGGTGGACATGTGATTTTTATTTTGTTGTTTTCAAAATTCTTTCAGTCGATCCCAAAAGCACTGGAAGAATCTGCAGTGCTGGAAGGGGCAAGTGAATTTGATGTGTTTTTCCGAATCATGTTTCCGCTTGCGGGACCGGTGATCGGAACCGTAGTGATCACGCAATCAATCTGGACATGGAACTCTTTCCTGTATCCACTTATTTTGTCTGTGAATCAGCCGAAAATCCGTACACTTTCTGTCGGTCTGTATTCTTTTCAGGGAGAAAATATTGTGGAGTGGGGAAGTATTGCAGCGGGAGCTTGTATTACTATTCTTCCGATGCTATTGTTGTTTGTAACATTCCAAAAATATTTTATCCAGGGAATTTCAGGGGCAGTCAAAGAATAGCGGAAAGAAAGGGATGCCATATGAGAAAAAGAATTGCAGTGCTGTTGGCAGGAGCATTGATAGGTATGACTGGCTGTGGAGGAGTAAAAGTCGTAAGCCCGGAAGCAAGCAACAGCAGTCAGAAAGCAGAGTTTGAAAAAATTAAGACACCGGAAGATGAAAAAGTCGTATTGAATATCGTCGACTGGAGTGACAGTACGAAAGATGCCAGAGAAAAATTGAATGAGCAGTTTATGAAGGATCATCCAAATGTCACTGTAAATTATACGACGCTGACACAGGCGCAGTTTAATGAAACGATGCTGTCCGGAATTCGGGCAGGAGATGCTCCGGACTTATTTCCATTACCGTCTACGGTTACGTTTTCCACGGCAGTCAGTGAGGGATGGTTTCTTCCGATGAATCTATATTTGGAAGAAGATTTCTTTGCGCAGATCCAGCCGGAATTTCTATGTGAAAATGTTACAATGAAAGGGGAAGATGTCTATCTTCTTCCAGAAGCGGTAGACATTCCGAGTGCACTTTTATTTTATAACCGGGCTCTCTTGGAAGAAGTGGGGGCAGAGATTGATCCGGAGAAAGTAACCTGGGAGGAGTTTCGACAAGTCTGCGAGCAGGTTACGGAAAATGGAGATGGCAAGTATTACGGCATGGTTGCAAGCGGTGCACAGAAAAACCGTATGGATATTGAGCTTCGTGCATTTTCAGAAGTAGGAGGAGCAAAATTAGGACCGGCAGGACAAGTATTTTTACAGGAAGAGCAGACAACATTTGCAGATTCTGAAGTGGTTCAAGCGTTTGACCTCTATCAAGAATTGTATGAAAAAGGATGTTTTCATCCGGATACAGCATCGTTGACAGCGCCGGAGGCAAGAAAGCTGTTTGGAGAAGGCAAGGCAGCATTTCTTGTGCAGGGAGCATGGTGCATTCCAGTTTGGGAGAAGGATAATCCGGATTTGGATTTCGGAGTGATGAAAGTTCCGGTGAATGAAAAACTTCCGGATGGGAAACTACTGCGTCCATTTACAAAGGGATGGATGGGAATTTCAGCGAACAGTAAACACCCGGATGTTGCGGCAGAATATTTAAAATATCTCTATTCTTATGAATATCAGAAAAAACTGATGGCGCAGGGAGGATTTGTGTCTGTGCGAGGGGATCTCGGAGAAAAAGATATTGAGAATGAACATATGAGACGTTATTATCAATATGCGATGGAACAGAGCATTGCTGTTCCGAATCCGGTGGCAGAAAACGGCAATATCGAGCTGGTTTACAGTATGATCCAGCCGGTTGTTCCGGATTTTGGTGACATTGCCTCTTCTATTTTTTCTGGAAAAGAGATTTACAAAAAAGAATTGAAAAACTACGCGAGTCAGATGCAGGAGAACCTGGAACGATCCGTAGAAACCGTGAAGAAGCAGAAGGATATCTCTTTGTCAGATTTTAATTATAAGGACGGAAGGTAGAGAAGTTCCTTTTGGAATTGCTTTACACAGAAAAATAAAAATGTTTTGAAAAGATGTAAAAAGTATTGACAAATTTATATTTCTGTAATAAATTAATAAAAAATAACTTTTTAAACCGTTGAGAAAGAGGAGTAGGTTATCAAACGACATCCCAGAGAGTGGCAGGAGGTGCGATTGCCATATGAAGTTGATGATTGAATGGACTTTCAAGGGCGGCCTGAAATCAGTAGGAGAGTATGGTACGTCGGGAACCGAACCCGTTATCAATCAGGAGTGTATGTTAGTACATGAGAAAGAGGACAGTACGTGTCAATTTGAGTGGTACCGCGATAATAATACCTATTATTACCGTCTCAAGCAAGAGCTTGAGGCGGTTTTTTTCGTGTTGGCAAGGATCGTGAGCATTTTTCCAGGAAGGCGCTCGTTGTGCTTGCACAAAAGAGAGCATTACTGGAAAAATATTCGCGGGCTGCCCGCGACTGAGAGGCGAAGCCTCGAAGTGCTCACGATCCCATTGCGAAATGTGAAGCATAGGAAGGCGCTCGTTGTGCTCGCGCAAAAGAGAGCGTTCCTGGAAAAATATTCGCGGGCTGCCCGCGACTGAGAGGCGAAGCCTCGAAGTGCTCACGATCCGAATTGTCTAATCTTTGCTAACATCATAGTTATCTGCCTGGCAAGTGGATATCAACATAATTAAAAAAGGAAAAGGAGCAGAGAAAGATGATGAGAAGAATGAGTAAAAAGGTAGGAAAATTAACAGGAAGTCTGGCAGCTGTGCTAGCGATTGTAGCAATCACAGGCTGTGGAAGCAAGCAGGAAGCAAAGAAAGAGCAAGGAGAGCAAATCTATCGTATCGGTATCTCACAGTTTGCGGAGCATGCCTCTCTTGATAACTGCAGGGAAGGGTTTTTGGAAGGATTAAAAGAAGAAGGGTTGGAAGAAGGGAAAAATCTAAAAATCGAAGTGAAAAATGCAGCGGCGGATATGGGCACTGCAAGTCAGATTGCGGATCGGTTTGTGGCAGATCAGATGGATCTGATCTGTGCAATCGCAACCCCAAGTGCACAGACTGCATTTAATGCGGCGATGGATACAGAGATTCCAGTCATCTATACGGCGGTGACAGATCCAGAAACGGCAGAGTTGGCAGGAAAAGATAAAAAGCCGGCAGGGGAAGTGACCGGGACAAGTGACAGACTTCCGATCAAGGATCAGCTTGAAATGATTCGTCAGATTCTTCCAGAAGCGAAAAAAATCGGGATTCTCTATACGACAAGCGAAGTAAACTCTTTGTCCGCAATTCGAGTATATGAAAACTATGCAGAAGATTATGGATTTGAGATTGTGACAGCAGGTGTCAGCAATACATCGGAAATTGCGATGGCAGCAGAAGCATTAGTAGGAAAGGTAGATTGTCTGACTAATCTGACAGATAACACGGTAGTAAATTCCCTTCCGACGATTCTTGAACGAGCAAAAGAAGCAGAGATTCCAGTATTTGGAAGCGAAATTGAGCAGGTCAAGCTTGGATGTCTGGCGGCAGAAGGACTTGACTATGTGGAACTTGGAAAGCAGACTGGGAAAATGGCAGCAAAGATACTGACAGGAGAGGCAAAGGCATCGGAATTGGAATATGAAGAGATTTCAGGTGGAAATCTTTATTTGAATACTGCAGTGGCAGAACAACTGGGGATCTCTTTTGGAGAGGAACTTTTGGAAAACGCTGAGATATGCGAATAAAGGATATGAGGAAAGGAAGGCAGGAAAATGAGCTTGATCATAACAACAATGGAGCAGGGTTTCATCTATGGAATACTTGCTCTTGGTGTCTATATTACTTATAAAATACTGGATTTTCCAGACTTAACTGTAGATGGAAGTTTTCCGCTCGGCGGAGCGGTAGGAGCTGCGCTGATCACAAAGGGAATGTCCCCATTTCTGGCACTGCTTCTGGCATTTCTGGCAGGAGCGCTGGCAGGAATGCTCACTGGATTGATTCATGTGAAAGGAAAGGTCAGAGATCTTCTGGCCGGGATCATTATGATGACAGCTCTGTGGACGGTAAACTTACGGATTGCCGGGACGGCAAATGTCCCACTGTTTTCTCAGAAAACCATTTTTAAAAATGATCTGATCGATAGGATGTTTCCGGGAACACTTAAAAACTATGCCACACTGGCACTGATCTTTGTTATTGCGGTTGGGGCAAAATTATTGTTGGATCTTTATTTGGGAACAAAGTCAGGATTTCTTCTGCGGGCGGCAGGTGACAACGACAAGTTAGTCACTTCTCTTGCAAAAGATGCAGGAAATGTGAAAATCATCGGACTTGCGATTGCCAATGGTCTTGTGGCACTTGCGGGATGTGTATTCTGTCAGGAGGAGAGGGTTTTTGAAATTTCCATGGGAACTGGGGCGATGGTCATCGGGCTTGCCAGTGTGATCATCGGAACGAGCCTGTTTCGTAAGCTTTCCTTTCTGAAAACAACTACCACTGTCTTTTTCGGAGCGGTGATTTACAAGTTGTGTGTCGGTATTGCAATTAAAAACTTTGAACCAAGAGACATGAAATTGATCACAGCAGTGCTGTTTCTTGTGATTTTGTTGATCAGTACGGAGAGAAAAAGGAAGGTGAAAGGAAATGCTTGAATTAAATCATATTTATAAATACTATAATCCTGGGACGGTTCATGAAATGTGTTTATTTGAAGATTTTGGAATGAAAATAGATCGGGGGGATTTTGTTTCTGTGATTGGAAGTAATGGGTCAGGGAAAACCTCTCTTCTAAATCTGATCTGTGGCAGTATCCTGCCGGAAGCAGGGCAAATCTGCATGAACGGGAAAGACATCACAAAGGAAAAGGAGTATAGAAGAAATCAGAAGATTGGAAGAGTGTATCAGAATCCTGCATTTGGTACTTGCCCGGGGATGACGATTCTTGAAAACATGGCGATAGCGGATCACAAAGGAAAACGTTATGGATTTGCAAGAGGAATCAACAAAAAACAGATTTCCTATTATCGGGAACTATTATCTTCCTTAAGACTTGGTCTGGAAGAAAAGTTGGAGACAAAAGTGGGAGCATTGTCCGGCGGACAAAGACAGGCAATGGCTCTTTTGATGGCTACGATGACACCGGTGGATCTTCTGATTCTCGATGAACATACAGCGGCGCTGGATCCAAAGACGGCAGAGCGGATCATGGAGCTGACAGATGAAATTGTGAAAAAGAAACAATTGACAGCGATCATGGTGACACACAATCTTCGCTATGCTGTAGAGTATGGGAATCGGCTCTTGATGATGCATCAGGGAGAGATCATAATGAATCGGTTAGGCAAAGAAAAGCAGCAGACAAGTGTGGAAGAAATTTTAAAGTTGTTTAATGAAATCAGCATTGAGTGCGGCAACTAAAATAGAAGAGAGAACATAAGGATGGAACAGCAATGTCCATCCTTATTTTTCACAAAATTTAGAAGAACGGAAACGAAGATTTTTGTATAATATTTTCGCGCAGTTCTTGTTGACGGTGCTTGCAGGAAGTGGTAATATTGTTCGTGCAGACACATTATCTAGTTTGCTAAAAGATAATAAAACACTAAATATAGATGAAATAATGGGGAAAGGAAGCAAGTGTAGTATGGTGAAAGTAATCAAGAAAGACGGGACTTCAGAAGAGTTTAATGTACAGAAAGTAGTAGTCGCAGTCAATAAATCAGCTTATCGTGCATTGATCCAATTTACAGATGCAGAGCTTGAATTTATCTGTAAATTTGTGGAAGAGAAAGTAAGAGATATGGGAGTGGAAGAAGTCCGGATTGCCGAGATGCACAACATCGTAGAAGGTGCATTGGAGAAAGTGAATCCGCTTGTGGCAAAGAGCTATCGTGATTACCGCAACTATAAGCAGGACTTTGTGCAGATGCTTGACGAGGTGTACAAAAAGAGTCAGTCAATTATGTACATCGGTGATAAGGAGAACAGTAATACAGACAGTGCGCTCGTATCTACAAAGCGCAGTCTGATTTTCAATGAACTGAATAAGGAACTTTACAAGAAGTTTTTCCTGACAACAGAAGAGATTCAGGCATGCAGAGATGGATACATCTATATCCACGACATGTCCGCGAGACGCGATACAATGAACTGCTGTCTGTTCGATGTAAAGAACGTGCTGAGCGGGGGATTTGAGATGGGAAATCTCTGGTACAATGAGCCGAAGACACTGGATACAGCATTCGATGTGATCGGAGATATTGTTCTAAGTGCAGCAAGCCAGCAGTACGGTGGATTTACTGTGCCAAGTGTAGATGATATCTTAGAGCCGTTTGCAGAGAAATCATTCCATAACCATGTGGAGAAATATCTGGGACTTGGAATCGAGCGGGAGAAGGCAGAAGAGGTCGCATGGAAAGATCTGGAAAAAGAGATGGAGCAGGGCTTCCAAGGGTGGGAATACAAATTTAACTCCGTATCTTCCAGCAGAGGAGATTATCCGTTTATCACAGTGACAGCAGGAACCGGAAGAAGCCGTTTTGCAAAGCTTGTCACGATCACGATGCTGAAAGTCAGAATGAACGGACAGGGAAAAGAAGGTCATAAAAAGCCGGTATTGTTCCCGAAAATCGTATTCCTCTATGATGAGAACCTGCATGGACCGGGAAAAGAACTGGAAGATGTATTTGAAGCAGGAATCGAATGTTCAAGAAAGACAATGTATCCGGACTGGCTGAGTCTGACTGGAAAAGGCTACATCGCAAGTATGTATAAGCAGTATGGTAAAATCATCAGCCCGATGGGATGCCGTGCATTTTTATCCCCATGGTACGAAAAGGGGGGCATGTATCCAAAAGATGAGACAGATACACCGGTATTTGTCGGAAGATTTAACATTGGTGCAGTAAGTCTTCACTTGCCAATGATCTATGCAAAGGCAAAACAAGAGAACAAAGATTTCTATGAAGTACTTGATTACTACTTAAATCTGATCCGGAAGCTCCATATTCGTACATATGAGTACCTCGGGGAGATGAAAGCATCGACAAATCCGCTTGCATACTGTGAAGGTGGATTTTACGGTGGAAATCTTGGTCTGCACGACAAGATCAAGCCTCTCTTAAAATCAGCGACTGCTTCCTTTGGAATCACAGCATTCAATGAGCTTCAGCAACTTCATAATAAAAAATCACTTGTGGAAGACGGCGCATTTGCACTGGAAGTATTAGAGTACATCAACAAGCGTGTCAACGAATTTAAAGAAGAAGATGGACATCTGTATGCAATCTATGCGACACCGGCAGAAAATCTCTGCGGGCTTCAGGTAAAGCAGTTCCGCAAGAAATACGGAATCGTAGAAAACGTATCTGACCGTGAATATGTCAGCAATGGATTCCACTGTCATGTGACAGAAGACATCACACCGATTGAAAAGCAGGATCTGGAGTATCGTTTCTGGGAACTCAGCAACGGAGGAAAAATCCAGTATGTGAAATATCCGATCAACTACAATAAAGAAGCAATCAAAGCCCTTGTGCGCCGCGCGATGGATATGGGGCTTTATGAAGGGGTCAATCTGTCTCTGGCGTACTGCGACGATTGCGGACACGAAGAACTTGCGATGGATGTCTGCCCGGTATGCGGAAGCAAAAATCTGACGAAGATCGACCGGATGAATGGATACCTTTCTTATTCAAGAGTCAAAGGAGATACACGTCTGAACGATGCAAAGATGGCGGAAATCGCAGAAAGGAAGAGTATGTAAGATGCGATATCACAACATAACAAAAGACGATATGCTAAACGGGGATGGACTTCGTGTCGTATTGTGGGTGGCAGGCTGCTCTCACTGCTGCAAAGAATGCCACAACCCGATCACATGGGATCCGAACGGGGGATTGGATTTTGATCAGGCAGCAAAAGAAGAGATTTTTGAGGAACTTTCCAAAGATTATATCAGTGGAATCACATTTAGCGGAGGAGATCCGCTTCATGTCAGAAATGCTTATGATGTCAAAGAACTGGCAAAAGAAATCCGAGAGAAATTTCCACAAAAGACAATCTGGCTTTACACAGGTTCTCTCTGGGAGGAAATTAAAAACACGGAGATTGTGAAATATCTCGATGTGCTTGTAGATGGCGAATTCGAGTGTGATAAAAAAGATGTAAGTCTTCACTGGAAGGGAAGCGCAAATCAGAGAGTCATCGATGTACAGGAGTCTCTTCGCCAAGAGAAAGTGATCTTGCACGATTCCTAAAATTTCATTTTTGTCGGCGAAAATGTAAGCTTGTCCGGCAGAAAGACTGGGAAAGAAAACGATAGATTAGCCGGGACTTCTTATGATTTTCAGCATGGAGGAACCGGCTATCTGTTTCGGAATACAGAAACATAAAGAAGAAACAACAAGAGAGAAAATAGAAACGGGAGAAAACAAATGAAACGAATTGCAAAATTTCAGAAAGTAAGTTACGAGCAGTTTACAGAAGGATGGATCGATACTTTTGGTGCTACCAATGCAGAAGAAATCAAGACGATTTACGATCATATCAAACTTCCAAAGCGTGCTACTTCAGGATCGGCAGGATATGATTTCTATGCACCGGTGACATTGACAATGAAACCAGGGGAAACTGTGAAAGTTCCTACAGGAATCCGTGTGGAGATGGAAGAAAATTGGGTTCTAAAATGTTATCCGAGAAGCGGTCTTGGATTCAAATATCGTCTGCAATTAAATAATACGGTTGGAATTATTGACAGCGATTACTTTTACTCTGATAATGAGGGACATATTTTCGCAAAGATTACAAATGATACAAATGAAAATAAAACCGTTGAGATTCCAGAAGGAACAGGATTTATGCAGGGAATCTTTGTGGAATATGGAATCACAGTTGACGATGATGTGACAAGTGTGAGAAACGGTGGTTTCGGAAGTACGACACAGTCATAGAAAATGCGAAAACTGTAAAAAAGTATGATAAAGTACTTGCAATCCATAGATTTGCTATGCTATACTTAAACGGTCGTAAAAAACACGCATATGGCAATCTCTGCCGGTGCCAATATTCTTCAATGGATTCTGAATAGGACTTTCATCTGTATTTCATTTGAGAGAAAGATGACAGCCAGATAAGATTAGGACCGCATTATATATAGAAGAAACGGTTGCAGAGTACAGGAAATATGCGGAAGAGTAAAAACCAATGGAGGAAAAATCATGAGCGTTATTTCAATGAAACAGTTATTAGAAGCAGGTGTTCACTTTGGACATCAGACAAGAAGATGGAACCCTAAAATGGCAGAGTACATCTACACAGAGAGAAACGGAATCTACATCATCGACTTACAGAAATCAGTTGGAAAAGTAGATGAAGCTTACAAAGCAATCTCTGACATCGCAGCAGAAGGAGGAACAATCCTTTTCGTTGGAACAAAGAAACAGGCACAGGATGCAATCAAATCTGAAGCAGAACGTTGCGGAATGTTCTATGTAAACGAGAGATGGTTAGGTGGAATGCTCACAAACTTCAAGACAATCCAGAGCAGAATCGCACGCTTAAAAGATATCGAAAGAATGGCAGAAGACGGAACATTCGACGTATTACCTAAGAAAGAAGTTATCGCAATCAAAAAAGAGTGGGAGAAACTTGAAAAGAACTTAGGCGGAATCAAAGATATGAAGAAAGCTCCAGATGCAATCTTTATCGTAGACCCTAAGAAAGAAAGAATCTGTGTTCAGGAAGCACACACACTTGGAATTCCGTTGATCGGTATCGCAGATACAAACTGTGATCCAGAAGAATTAGACTATGTAATTCCAGGAAACGATGATGCAATCAGAGCAGTTAAGTTAATCGTTGCTAAAATGGCAGACGCTGTAATCGAAGCAAACCAGGGTGTTACAGGAGAAGAAGAAATTTTTGAAGAAGTAACAGAAGAAGCAGCTGAAGAAGTAACAGAAGAAGCTTAAGATTGGAACTAAATGCTTCAGCCTGAATACAGGTTGAAGCATTTTTTTAAAGAAACTATTATCAATGGAGGAAATGATCATGGCAATCACAGCTAGTATGGTAAAAGAATTAAGAGAGATGACAGGTGCAGGAATGATGGACTGCAAAAAAGCTCTTAATGAAACAAACGGAAACATGGACGAAGCAGTAGAATACTTAAGAAAGAACGGACAGGCAAAAGCTGACAAGAAAGCAGGAAGAATTGCAGCAGAAGGTCTTGTAAAAGCTGTTGTAAAAGATGACAAAGTAGCAGCAATCGTAGAAGTAAACTCTGAAACAGACTTCGTTGCTAAGAATGCTGACTTCCAGGCATATGTAGAAGAAGTTGCAAATCAGGCAGTAGCAACAGAAGCAGCTGATATGGATGCTTTCTTAAGCGAAGCATGGTTAGCAGACAACACAAAGACTGTAAAAGATGCTTTGACAGAGAAAATCGCTGTTATCGGAGAAAACTTAAGCATCAGAAGATTTGAAAAAGTAGTTACAGACGGATGTGTAGTACCTTACATCCACGGTGGCGGAAGAATCGGTGTTTTAGTAGAAGCTGAGACAGACGTAATCAACGACGAGATCAAAGCTTGCTTAAAGAACGTAGCAATGCAGGTAGCAGCTATGTCTCCAAAATACGTTTCACGCGATGAAGTATCTGCAGAATACTTAGAGCACGAAAAAGAAATCTTATTAGCTCAGGCTAAGACAGAAAACCCAGAGAAGCCAGACAACATCATCGAAAAGATGATCATCGGACGTCTCAACAAAGAATTAAAAGAAATCTGCTTATTAGATCAGGCATACGTACAGGATGGTGACTTATCTGTTGCTAAATATGTAGAAAAAGTAGCAAAAGAAAATGGTGCTAACGTAACAGTTAAGAAATTCGTTCGTTTCGAAACTGGAGAAGGATTAGAGAAGAAAAACGAAGACTTTGCTGCTGAAGTGGCTGCACAGATGGGAAACTAATTTCCTAGATAACATGAAGATTAAAACCCTTGAAAAGCTCAGAAAATGGGCATTTTCAAGGGTTTTTTGATTCTATGAGTTATGTCAGACCATGCATCACATGAGAAGATATGCAAACGAGCTGGAAGGATTAAAGCTGGCTAGCGAGGAACCGAAACTTTTAAAGATGTATTTTCAAGTGTTTGTTTCTATGCTTGATCTTACATTATTTTTAACAGAATCCATGTTAACTATTTTGGAGGTGCGAAGCATGAATAATTATTTTGCATTGGAATCAATCTTAATGCAAAAGGAATTGTTTCAGAATGAAAGATACAGAGGAATGTCCTGTACAACAAAGGTGCTGTATTAGTTGTTGTTAGAGAGAAAAACATATGTAGCAATGAAAGATTGGATCGATGAATCAGGTGTGTGTTATGTAGTGTATCCGAAGATGCAATTGATGCGTGATTTAGGATGTACGTTATATCGTCTGGATCAGACAATGGAGGAATTAAAGAAGCACGATTTAATCTGTATCATTCCAACAAATGGAAAGCCACATCAAATTTATGTTACAGATGTGGACGGAATGAAGCAAGAAGAATTATTGGAGAAAGCTATGAGAGAGATGATTAGAAAGTAAAGGGTGTAACAACAATGGAAGAACAGGAAGAAGCAACTGTTGCAGTGGCAATGGAAGATTGGAACGGAGAAAAATTTTGAGAATATAAAATTAACAATTTGTGTGTGATAATAAAATATTGATTTAACTATAGAAAAATTAGAAAATGGAGGAATGAATATGCATTATGTCGATGATATGCTCTATATAGCTCAAATGGAAGAGGGAGAAAAATTATATCATTATACAACAATTGATGCACTAATTAATATTGTATCAGGAAAGGAACTATGGATTACAAAATGGGATTACTTAAATGACATAGATGAATTAAAAGTTGCATTGGAAATATGCTTAGAAGTTTTAAAAGAAGAAAATATAAAAGCAGAAATAATTCGAGAAGTCGAAAAACGTGTAAATGAAAGTATAAATGGAACTGATTTTTCAGAGAATTATTTTGTTTGTTCTTTTTCGTGTGACAAAGATAGTCAATTGCTGTGGTCAAATTATTCTAATTATGATGGAGTTAATATAGAAATTGATTTTGCAAAGTTTAAAGAAAGATTAAATCATCGTTTTTTATGGCATGGATTAGTTAATTATGATTTTGAATCTCAAAAAGAATGCATAAAAAGAACACTTCATGATTCATTTTTGGATGGTGGCATGATAGCCGATTATAAATCCTTAAATGATATTAATGAGTTACAAGGTGAAGATTATGAAATATGTGTTACACATATAGAGATGATATGTGTGTTGTACGGCATGTTTTTTAAAAGAACAGGCTTTAAGGGAGAAAATGAATATCGATTTGTGTTTGCTATTAACAAGGAACAAGAGATTAATTTTAGAAATAAAAATAGTATAGTGATTCCATATATAAAAAAGAGACTAGAGGAAATAGATTTTATTGCTAAAATAACTATTGGGCCAACAAATAAAATCGATATTGCAGCGAAAGGGATACGTGAGTTATTACATTATTATCATAGAGATGTTAATGTTGTAAAATCTGAAATTCCACTTCGATTTTAATGATGTGCGTTGCAGTAATGCAGGGTGCTAGGCGGGTGGATAAAGTAACCTTGATAAAAGGAGCGAGCAATCATGCAGACCGTAACATCAAGTGAATTCTGCCGTATCGTTAAAAAAGTCTCGAAAGAGAGCAAAGAGAAGTTGAGTCTCGGGCATATGGGCGAAAACTACGGAACGTGCGAAGAAACTGGAAAGCAGCACGGAAGAATCTCTCGGTATAAAGGAAGCGGTATGTATGAAAAGTGTAGTTCGGAACTGGAGAGACCCTACCTATCACCGAAAGGTAAAGAGAAAGCGTATAAGCTTGGCGAAAACGTATTTCTGATGGAAGGGAGTCGGAGAGGAACATAGTACCGACAATGGCTGTGCAAGAAAACGCAGTTTATGGGAAGGTTCCTTACTTCATTCATGTTTGTAGTGTATATTATAATTGTTGTTAAGCTATCCTATATAGAAAACTTGCTGCTTTCTTGGGCGCAACTTTTCGAAGGTCGTGTCGCCCAGGACGAACAGGTAAGATTTCTTTACTTATCAAGGCTTCAACATCTGGCGGAGACTTCTCCGCCATTTTACTTATAAAATATCCTTTGTGAAGATTAGAGTTATTGTTATAGTGTGATGTAAAAGAAAAAATAAATCTTTAAATGCATCTGGTGAAATCTGTGCTCGCCTCTGATTAAAAGATGCGTTTGTTGAACATTTTGTCGTATATCCAAAATACTTATGGAGTTCATTTTTCAGGGACTGACTTTCCATAGAAATAATAAATTTCATCAGCGTAGAAAAATCCCACTTCTTTTTCCGGCTAAAGTCCTTGCTAGGATGGACAACATAATTAGATTTGTTTAGGGCCATTCCATCAATCAAATCCCATAGTGTAGTTTTTACTTCTTCTGAAAAATTCATAAGCGTAACCCTCCTAAAATGTAATACATTCAAGGGGCTTCGCCGCATTTTTGGACCGTTTTGTCAAGTAGTTTTTGCAAAAAAATAAAAAAATTAAAGGGGCTGTCGGGAAATAGATAGTTCCAAACAGGGGCAG
>UMES01034019.1_pt1 | contig 15329 bp, 17 predicted proteins | sample 1964791 | NCBI WGS metagenome assembly UMES01 (sample SAMEA4836024, study PRJEB28245) | human gut metagenome | biome: gut microbiome; material: fecal sample | place: Denmark | collected 2008
GGTCACAATGGTTGTGGGAGCTTCCAATGGATCGGCAACAAGCTGTTCCTGGCCGCTGGGCAGGGTGCCGTTGATTACTTCGCTGACACCGGGTACCGGCAGAGTAACGGCAGGATATTCCGTGTGGACGATGTTCTCCGGCACATACTCAATGCTGGTGGTCATGTTGGTGCCTTCTGTTGTCGGTGCATCCATCAGGCCAAACAACGAGAAACTGGATTCAATGGATACCGGGCAAAGCAGACGGAACAGAACCACTGCCCACAGCGCATAAGAAATTACCTTGGGGGCCTTTTTGAGCATCAGACGAAGCAGCAGCACGAACACGATGGCCACGCTAGCCGTCAGGCTCATATTCAGGAGCTTGGGGATAAAGGCGTAGAAATCCATACCGTCACCTCCTGAAGCCGTCAATGATCTTCTTTAATTCGTCGATCTCTGCGTCAGTCATCTTCTTCCGGCTGCCAAAGGCGGCAAGAAAGGCTGGCAGAGAGCCATCAAAGGTCTCCTCCACGAACTGCTCGCTCTGGAGGGCATAGAACTCCTCACGGGAGATCAGGGATGTGACGGCGCCATCCTTGTTCTGAAAAATGCCGCGCTCACAAAGACGCTTCAGAACGGTATAGGAAGTAGTAGACTTCCAGCTCAATTCCTTTTCCGCCATCTTCACCAACTGACCGGAGGTTACCGGCTCGTTGCTCCAGATAAAGTCCGCAAACCGTGACTCCAAAACACCCATTTTCTTATTGCTCATGTCGGGCCTCCTTTCGCTCTACACCTTGTAGAGTTATTTTTACTCTACATCATGTAGAGCTACTTGTCAATCCCTGTTGATAGAAAATGCGCCGCTGGATCTGCTCCGGCGGTGCTCATTGCTATGACCAAACGTTTGTAGAAACCTTGCTGCCCCTGTTACAATACCCGACGATGATGTTGACGACGCTGACGAGGACTACCTATTCTGACGCAGAAACTCCTGCTCCGTTTCGGTGGAGCAGGAGTTTTAATTTATAGAGACCATCCCAAACTGTGTTAAAACAGCTTATCATTGATCATATATATTGGTTCCGCCATTTTGCCGGTTGAATCTAAATTATATTTGGATTCAAAATATTTAATGATCTCTTCTTCGGATGGGAATTCTATCCATTGATATGGTTCCTGGAACGCTAATTTTTCCAAAAGATATACCGTTGCATTTTTTTTGTAAATTACTCCTGCATGATCTATAAACAGAAACGGATTGGATTCATCTACAGTATTGTGCCCAACCATACCTATGAACTTTAGATCGGAATTTTTAAACTGAATTCCTCGCTCCTGAAGCGCTTGCTCCAAAGCCTTTTTTTGAACCTCTTTATCGGTTGATAGGCTTGTAGGGATTGGTGCATAAAAGTTTTCAAATGCCTTTAAATTTTCATCTGTCATATATTTGGTGGGCATCATTTCAAACGAATTGTTATCAAAAGCCAATGCCCACATAGATGCTTTTTGAAAATCAGGGTTGTTTACCAGGATATCATCTCTCAACAATGTAAATGCTGCCATTCTGCAACAAACACCAACAAAATCAGGATATTTTTGCACCCATACGTCGTTTATCTCATAAGGGTCGTAATTGATTTGATCCAAAGTGTTCCAACCGTTCAAAACTGATTTGGGAGCAGTTTCGTTGTATAGAGTAACGTAGTGAATATAATCTTTAATATAGGATGCCTTGATTCCCGCCTTTTCCAAATCCTTGCTCAGCGCTGTTTGATCTTCTTCAGAAGTCAAGTTACTGAATTTTACCTCGGGATTTACATAGGGATCTGTAATTCCACTGGATCTTAAATCTCCGCTTTGGTTTTTATCACAGCTGTTCTCCTCCAAATGATCTGAGCCGCCGGAAGATAATGCTGTCACCGTAATCTCTCCCATAAAAGGATCAACCACTGACAGCGTACCTGTATAAGTTACGAGTACCCTATCCCCGACAGCTATCTTATCCAGACCCTCCGGCTTATCTTCAAAAGTAAATGAATAACTGACATTGTCATCATCCGTTACGATAAGCATAAAGTCTTTTATTTCATCTACTTTTCCGATCAATTCCGATGCATCTTCATCGACTGCATTCTGATCACGATCCGACGGTGTCGGTTCATCATTTATTCCTTCACTCTGTATTATGCTCACAGAAGTTTCTGAGTCCTCTTGTCCGGTTACTTTCGAACATCCAACAATAACACTTACACTTACAGTTAAAATAACTAACAGAATTAATATTCTTTTATTCATTCTTTACCTCTTTCTGGAAAGTGCTTCCCCAATTTTCTTAACAAATTTTCAACCCTCACCCCCGGCGAGGGCATTTTTGTGCATCGGGAGGGCGTTCACCTGCTCCCAGCAAATATAGAGCTATTCCTGTCCAAATAGTTCCGCGATATACGGATTCATGTATTCCATATATTCTTCCGGTAAAAGCTCAAATTCAGGACATCCCATAGAGCCCGGGCCAACCTCATATTTGTTGTATACGAGAACCAGATTTCCGTTTTCTTTGAAGTAGAAGTTCTGATTGGCATTCAGGGTGATAAAATCTTCGCCTATCTCGCTGTCTTCAATCCAATAGGTTATGTTTTCGCTTTGAGCCATCTGATTTTTCATCTGGGTCATAATGAGTTCTTCCAACGCGGTATAGTGTTTTTCATCAAACAGATCTGCAAAGATTATATAAGAGCCGGTAGTACGGTCGATATGATAGTATTTGGACGAGGTATCACTGCTGCCTTTGATTTCAGAAACCGTAAGCTTTAGGGTGAACCATTGCTCAGTGTTCGTCAGTGTTTCATAATCAATGTGAACAGAACCATAACCCGATACAGAGGAAATCTCAAGTTCATGGTAGAACTTACTGATCACAGCGCTGGTCAGTTCATTAATGTCCTTGTTGATCAAATTTCCTGCATCCTCGTTTTGGGGATCAGAAATCTCAGGGATCTCGGCGTTCAGCTCGTGCCGCTCGTCTTCATAGAAATAGTTCCGGATTGTGAGCACCCGGACCAGATCACCAATAATAGGGATGTCCTCAACCGCTACCGCATAGGCAGTACTAATATTGGGCATCACACCCAGCAGCAGAATTGCCATGCAGGCAGCAATAGAGGTGACTGTACGCATGATGCGAGGCTTTCTCTTGGGCATACGCAGCGGCAGAGAGGCCAATGTTTGCTCGGTTCTTTCTCGTACAGATTCAGGAAGTTCAATATCTTCTTCCGCGATCAGCGCTTTTACATATTCATCAAATTGGTAGTCATTCATTGGGCAAAATCCTCCTTGTTTAACAGCTTTGCCAGCATTTTTCTAGCTCGGAATAGCTGTTGCCGCACAGTAACTGCTGGGGTAGATGTAATGTCAGAAATTTTCTGAATTGGAAGATTGTCATAGTAAAACAAAACCACAACGGTTCGGTACGGCGGTTTCAGTTTTTGAACGGCCTCCCAAACGGTTAGCTTTGCTGCCGTGTCAATTGGGGGTTCGGGTGCAGAGATACCCCATTGGTCTTCAATATCTACGGTTTCCCGGTGCTTTCGCAAAAATTCAATTGCTGTATTGTGGACGATGGATAAGATCCAGGATTTGAATTTCCTTTTGTCTCGCAGGTTGTCCATGTTGCAATAAGCTTTCAAAATTGCTTCCTGCATAATGTCAGCCGCATCGTTCTCGTTTTTTAAGATGCTAAACGCCAATGCATACATGCTTTTCTCATGTTGGCGGATGCACTCGCAAAAAAACTCTTTCTCGTCTCTCATACGTATGCTCCTTACACAATCAGGACAAAATTGCTCCTGTTTGCTCCGCGATCCAGTTGCCCCATTCTTGATAATATTTCGCCAGCGGATGTGCATGATCTCCGCTTTTTGCCTCTGACAATGCACCATCGGCATCATCAAAAATGCAGTTTGCGTCTAAGTAAAAAATACGTTCATGATCTGCCAGTTGAGAAATGTGATCGTTGAATGTGTCAATCTTTGGGTTGTTGATTACCTTATCGTTGTCAGACCGCGACTTTGTTATGTGGAGATTGGCCTGTACAAAAATAAGTGTGTCTGGCTGCGCTTCTTGAATAGATTGGATCAGAGCGCAGTATTTTTCCAAAGTCTTTTCCACTGGGTACCCTAACTCGTTGATTCCCAGCATAATATATATTTTATCATACGAATGGTTTTTCAGCAATTCAGACAAGGTCACCTTTCCAACATGGGGAACGGACACATTGGCGGTGTCAACACCATAGACGGTCATTCCGACCGCGGCAAAAAAATGCGCATCATCCATCTGGGCATACTCAGCTAAGCCAACGGTACGGGAATCTCCAATGAAAAGAGCGTTTTCCATTGATGCAGGTACGATTGTTGCATCTTTGGGGGACTCTTCTGTGTTTTCGATGGATATTTCTTTGCGTTCAACGTACTCAACCGCCTGTGAATTGCAGGAGGGTTCTTCCTGCCGCAAGGTAAGTTCTGCCTGCTCGGAGGGTTGGGTTTCTGCTGCGGCCAATTCTTCCATGGTCTGAATGATCGCTGCTGCCCCGTCTTTATCTTCTGGGATCATAGTGACAAGGACTGGAACCGCTTCAATTGGACGCTCTGGGGCATGGGGATCACAAAATGCTTTTGCCACCACTGTAATGGCCAGTGCGGAAAGCAAGAGAAAAAGGATTATAAAAAAACTCATCTTTTTGCGCTTCATGATAAAATCTCCTTGTGCAGAATTAAAAAACAGAAATATAGAAAAGCTCGTCAAGTCCCCGAGACATACAAATAGAGCGATGTCGTCAAACCCATACAGAGACCGTTCTTAACTGTCCTGTATGTAAGACGGCCTTTTGAGAAAACTTGTGACAAAAAATTTTTAATTCTGATATAGAAGAAGCGGAAACGCCTGACTTACGTTTCCGCTTTGCAGCTTAACTGTGCAGAAGCTTTGCACAGAAGAATAAAAGCAACATATGAACCGGATAAAAGAAATAGCAAAAATATTGGAATGCCTTACTATGAAGCCCCTGACGGCCACGATACAGCCAAATTGGAATCAGGGCCAGCAGGGCCAAACCTTGTTGGACGATCATGAAGTTCATGCCCCAAAACGACACTTCAAAACTAAGCCCTTTTAATACCTCTACATTCAAGTAGTAAAGTGCCGCTAACTGTCCTAACAGACACCACCATTTTCTGTCGCGCAGGAAGTAAAATACCAAGATCGTTATAACGCCAACGCTGTTGTAATCTACCATACAGAGGAGTCCTGCGATAGAACCAACTAAAATTGAGCAAATGGCAGTCAAGATTCTCAGCCAGAGTTTTCCTCTTGCTCTGACGAGTTCATTGAGATGGATCAGCCCGATTCCGATAAGCAATGTCCAAATGACATTTTGATGATATGGGTAAACTGGACTTGCACTGTACATCAAGTTGAACGGGATCTCCGAAATTATTGCGAACAAAAACAACCGCAATACATATCGGCGCAGATTTCGTGTATGGAAGTATCCCTCGACTATCATAAAGGCAAAAATCGGATAGGCCAGACGTCCCAAGCAAGTGAGCCATTGATTGCCGGGAATCACAGTTGCCCAAAGGTGATCGCACAGCATGAACGCCATGGCGAGGATATGCAGTGTTGCTGCGCTGAGGTCGAAATGTCTTTTGGCTTTCATATATTTCCTCTCTTCATGTTTTTGAAATTAAGGCAGATTACCACAAAAATGCATTGAACATACCGATTACCAAAGCGATGGCGGACAGTATGCGTGCGATCAGGAACTTCTTGTTATCATTGTTGCTCAGCCGTTCCAACACCACTGTGGCAATGCCGGTGAGGCCAACGATTACGGCAACGATAGTCTGTCCAAGGAAGAAACCAGAGCTGATGTAGAGGCCAACATAGGCCATATAGATGCACAAAATTACAACAATGTAGAAGCATACCTTGCGGGCCACTGGCTTACGCACCAAGAACATCAGACACACAGCCAGTAAACTCAGCGCAGAGAGACCAATAAAGGCCAAGGTCAAAAAATCAAGAGCGGTCAACATATTTATTACCTCGCTTTCAGTTAATTGTTTGTTTTCGCGGGGATACAATAGCATGAATTTTCAAAGAGTTTTCCAAGTGGCCATCATATCGTAGAATTCATTCGTGTCTCTATAAAGACGGGATAAGGTATAAAAAAGTGACACAGCAATAAACAAAGTGGCTATTAAAATGGCTATTTTGAAAACGTGAGTCCGCAAACCATTGCGCCACAAGGGATTCCGGCTTCCAAGCGTTAGAAGTACGGTTCCAGACCGTCTGCATAACCTTCCGGCTGGTTGCGCTGAGCGTTCCTGTCTTCCTTCCATGCGTCATAGACCACATAAACAATAGTCAAGCCCACAGGATCATCATAGTTCCTGTGGGCTTGATTTTACTTCGCTCTCTTTTTGAAATAGACTAACACGACTGCGAGGCACTCAATACAATAAGCTGCTCCGAAAATCACATGGCGGACAGCAGCGGTCTGCCGAGCTTCCTGAAGATCCTCTTCCGTACATACAGTAATCGGCAAAATCGTTCCATCCTTGGGAGTGTATCGAAGGGAAACTACACTTCTGCGACTGATATATTCACAGACCACATTGCCGTTCTTGTCTTTCAGTCGGCTCTTCAGGGCTTCTTCCTCACTGATCTCATTGCCATACTCATCATAATAAGTCGGCGTTCCTATCTGTTCTTCGGGTACAGGAACGGCTACTGATTCTTTATGGCTGGCATTGTATGAGGGATTGGCAGGGACATCCTGCTCCATATATTCAATGAAGCTGTCGTAGTCCTCGAATGTGGTGCCTTCCATAATGCTATACGGGCCCCAAATGGACGTAGCAAATTGATGACCAATGAAAGTAACTGCCAGTACTACGGCAAGTACAATGGTGCAGGTGCGTTTCAGCTTATGGTTATGCTGATAAATGGTTGACTCCCTCTCGGACAAACTATATGTTCCTTTTTTCAGAAGGGACGCATTGAGGAAATAAAGCACAATAGCATAGATCAGCAGGAATGCCGCAGCGCCCATTGCACCCCAGATCAGCAGGCTGTCAGAGCCGAGTCCCATATAGGCATCGACCAAAATCAAGGGGAATGTGAAGCCGATAAACGCCACCGTCAATCCAATGGATTTCTCTGCAAGGCCGATGACTTTTCGCTTGAAGTCAGAAAGGATGGTTGCATCCAGACCCGCATCTTCCACGCTGAAAAACGCTTTGTTCACGAATACAGCTTGGCAAACAATACTGGCCGCGAAGAAGATCGCACCCAAAAAGAAGCCAAGAATAGCTTTCAGGAAAGCCAGATTACAAACCAGCGCAACGATCATGCCGACCACAGTAATACCCATTGCAATGTAGGTGTGGTTCTTATATTGAGATAGCGTGGACTTCAATAGACGCTGGCGCTGTTTCTCACCTTTTGGGGTGGTCTCATTCTCCTCTGAAACCACGGTACGTTCTTCGGGCGACTTCCGCTCACCCCGAAGCAGCTCATCACAGGTAACGCCAAAGATTTCAGCGATAGCAGGGATCGCGGCCAGATCCGGCGCACCATCGTCCCGCTCCCAACGGCTGACAGTCTTATCAGATACATTCAGACGCTCCGCCAGATCCTTTTGGGTCATGCCGTTTGCTTTTCGTAATGCGGCAATGAAGCCACCAATAGTTTTCTTTTCCATATTGAGTCCTCCTTTGGATGGGTGGTTTGCTTTCTGTGTCTTTATTCTAAGATTATGGTAGTGAGAAAGCCACCCAATAGACTCAGAATCACTCTCGGAATACGAGAATCACGGCATTTTGCCCTATGAGAGCACTGGTTCCATATCCTCGTCGTTTGTCAGATCACCGTCACCGCTGACCGGAATCACATCGCCAAGATAGGTCGGCTCCGGTTTCAGGATGCTCGTCGCAAAATCCTTGTTCCGAGCCAGTATCTCGCGCAGCTCACGGTATGCTTGTCCCACATAGGTATGATAGTCTGCGGCAACACCATATGCCTCCACTCCAAGGGCATTGGCAATATGGAGCGCACGGTAGAGGTGGTATTCCTGCGTGACAATGATAATCTTGTCAGCGGCAAACACATCTCTTGCACGGAAAATGCTTTCGTATGTAGAGAAGCCAGCGTGATCCATGAAGATATCCTCGGAGGGGATGCCTTCGTCCATGGCCTCCAGCTTCATGGCCTTGACCTCGTTGTAGTCCTTCTGGCCGTGGTCGCCGCTCATGAGCAGCTTCGGAGCTGCACCGGACTGGTACAGTTCAATGCCTCTGCGGAGCCGGTCCGCCAGCATATCACTGGGCCGACCACTATCATGGACATAGCAGCCCAACACAAGGGTGCAGTCAACATCCGTCAGTGCGGCAGCTTCTTCGGGAGAAAGGATTTGGTCTGCTGTGCTTTTCTTCACATGGCCATTGATGCCCAGGACGGTGATGCCGCCAATCAGCGCAAGGCAGAGCAAGCAGAGTATAATTCGCTTCCATATTCTTTTTTTCATGTTATCTGCCTTTCGTGTTCAGTTCGTAGTTCATTTTAGATCAATCAGACAACGCAGTATCTGCTGGAACACACAAATACCATTTGTCCATATATAGAACCACAATCCCCTCGTCCACCTTTGCGTATTTCATCTCCAGATCAGGGTCGTAATACCCGGCTTCTGGTTTGCTTTCGATGTAAGGAACGGCGTGTTCAAGGAAAGTCATTGCTTCAATCTCTTCGGATTCATAGTAGATCGGATCGCCAACAACATAGTAAATTTCACCATCGATGGTAACTGCAGCCCGGTTGTTGTCATACGCAGAGTCTGTATCTATCTTGACGTATTCGATTTTCCCATCGGCAGCATAATATACGATCATATTTGTGCCGTCATCAACCCCCCAGCGATCTCCCCAAAAGCCGGAGAGCATACTGTCAGGTTCGCCCCAGATTTCACGCAGTTGGTCTCGGTCGTAACCGATAAGGTCATTGCTGTCAACGGTGTAGGTTCCTTCTTCAAATGCAGCAACTACAGATTCCTTGGATGGAATATCGTACATACTCCTCGTGCCCAAATTGCCATGCCAATCTGTAAAAATAGCTGCGGCAAATACCAACAGTGGGAATGCCGCCATAAAAACATAGCTCCGTGCAGACACCGCATAATCCCGTTTGCGCCATAGCCAGTCTGCTACAAAACCGATTATGCAACCAAGAGCAGGCCCGATGCAGAGCAACAGTAAGATGAGATAACCAAGCGTATCCCAGCCGCTGGCCGTAGCACAGCCTATGGCTGCTACCATTGCTACGATGGTGATAGCCAAAAGCGGGAGAAACTTCCCCCATTTTTTCTTAACTGCCTTGCACAAAAGCATCTGTAGAAACAGGAACGGCACGGCAGGAAAATAGAACGCGCAAATCTCGATGGCACCGTAAATCTCAAAGGGTAACGCTGCCGCTCGAACAAAGAATAGGCTTATGCTGACTACAAGCGATACTGCAAAAAACACAGTCAGTATCCTGTTGGAATGGTTCTTCATAAAACTGTTCCTCCTTAGCCCAGTTTCAGTTCCGGTGGAAATGCTTCTTTTCTCATGACTCCCCACATCTTGTCAATGTAAGAAAGGGTGTAGAAGTTCTCGTAGTAGTGATAGTAGAACGCGCCTTTCAGCGTCATGCTGTATACGCTATTCTCCTCAGTCACAAAACCCAGTAGCTTTGCCAGCATCAGTTCCGCGCCGTACATCTTCTTCAGCGGTACGCCAAAGAAGGTTTCAAAATCTCCGGCAGCGACCTTGGTACTGTATGCCGTCCAGAACAGGTAGTAAATCATTCTCTGGCGCAGCGTGAAGCGAAGGGTCAGAGATGTAGGCAGTTTCTCCTCTGCAATTCGATTGCAGTATTCCTCCACGGAGAAGGTGTTGATCTTAAACTGGTCTTTCAGAAGGGTCGTTGCCGAGCAGCCGAATCCGAGGAAGTTATCGCGGGTCATGGAGGAGTATCTGGCATCGGCCTCGCTGGAAAAGGTCCAGATGGAGCTGCGGGTATATCCTCGATCCATGCAATGTCGGGTGATGGCATCCAGCAGCGCCCGCTTTTCCTTTTTGGGCATCGTGGTCACGGTACTGGAGGTAAAGGTAAAATCAATGAAGGGATAGATCGCCACATGGTTCGCGCCGCTCTGGAATGCGGCATCAACGTCGGCCTTCAGATCCTCAAAAGTCTGATTCGGCAGCGCAAAGATAAAATCCATGGAAACCGTTTCAAAGGGGACTTCGGACAGTGCCTGCTTCATGGCAGAAATATCAACGCTTGTTCTGCCAAGAACACTCTGGAACTTCGTCTGGAAGGACTGGATACCAATGCTGATTTTGGTGACTCCTGCAGTTTTCAGCGTCCGCAGGATATCCGGCGTGACATTGTCGGGATGCAGCTCCACGCCAATTCCTTCGGTGATGATGAAATGTTCCTTGATGGCGTCGATGATCTCTCCGAGCCGATCTGCCGCAAGAGCCGGTGTGCCGCCGCCAAAATACAGGCTGGTCGTTTCCTTTTTGCCGACATGCTGGCTGCCCACAGCGTAGATCTCCTGCAGCAGAGCATCTATGTATCGGTCGCACAGCTCCTTTGAATATCTGACTTTGCAGTACGGGCAGAAATTGCAGATACTCTTGCAAAAAGGGATATGCACATATAGGCCCAGGTTGTCGCAGTCCTGATAAGGCAACACCTGGTCATATTCATTTTTGAAGATAAAGGGCTTGGTCGAACGTGTCAGCCACATTCTGGTCAGCGATGTAATGATACTCATATGGCTCCTATATGTATCTCAGGTAGGTTGTCAGCATCTCAAGTATGATTTTGGGATTGCCCTTGAACAAAAGGGTGTACTCAGCAACGAAGAAATAGCCGCATTCATCGCAGAGATTAGGCACATCGATGCAGCGCCCACAGGTGGATATTTTTCCGTTTTCGATGACCACGCATTGGTGGCAAGGTGTCGGGAAGCTGTTGTTGATCAGATAAGGGAAAGCGCTCCGCAGATTGAACACCGGCGCACCGGCCTTCATCATTCGTGTGATGACATCGCAGCAATGGGCTTTTTCCTCTCTGGAAAGGGCCAGCTCTCTGGTATCCGGATAGGGCGTATGGAAATTGAAGGACACCGCCCGAACATTCTTGGTATCTCTGGCTGTAAGGCAAACATGCTCCACGGCATCCTTATTGATCTGGTTGATGGCCATGTAGAAGCAGATGTTATCGGAGGTGGCATGTTTGATATTCTCCATGATGGTGTCGTAGGTATCGCCACGAATAGTATTATGACGTTCCCGGTCACCGTCCAGACTGAGCAGAATCAAATCCGCTTCCGGCAGATCAATCGGGAAGGTACCGTTGGTCACCACGTTGACGATGAGAAAGCCCATCTCTTTTGCTTCCACCACCAGATCCCGCAGGGTGCGTTCTCCGTCCCTCCAGAGGAAGGTCTCACCGCCGCAGAAGAACAGGATGCGGATTCCCATGTCGTAGAGTTGCTGCATCTCTCTGCGTATCTGCTCATAGGGATGCACAACGGCGGTGATGTTATTGACGGAACAATGCTTACACTTCAAGTTGCATTTGTCCGTTACAATGACTGTTCCCAGGATAGGCTCCTTCTTGCGAAACAAAACGGTTTTGATACCAAAGCCTGCAAAATGCAGAAAGGATGAAAGCTTCATAGGTGTACCTCACAGAATAGCATCGAAGCAGATGCTGGCAATCTCATCACGGAGCAGCTTGTCTCCAAATCGTGCGTTCTCATACAGTGCGTACCATCCGGGGAAAAGCTGCATTTCTGTACTCTCTTCGCAGTACAACGACCACTCACCGTCCTTATGGCTGACGAAGTAATGCAGGCCATCGTGGGACAGCTCCATCTCACGACCTGTTTCCAGAGAGAGGAGCATCAGTCCATCGTTATAGCGCCGCTGCCACTCGTTCCAGAAAGCGGTGTATCCATTCCGGTCAAACTCATTCTCCGGGATCTCCTTGGGTGTGCAGGTGTCATAGAAGCGTTTGACTTTCTTGGAGAAATTCAGCACCTCATACTGATAATCCCGCAGCGGTACAACTTCTTCCTGCCCGGAGGGGAGGACAAACCGGACGGCATTGCCCTCATGGATGGTGGCCCAATCCGTACCAGTATCACATCCACTGATTTGCACTTCGGACAGGTCATCATTGGCAATGAGGGTATGTCCACAGCAGGGGATCATCTGGATATCATACTCTGCCATCAGCTTATCCTCAGTCAGAGTTTTCAGCAGATACAGAGCGGTGGCGCTGACGGTGCCGTGATCTTCCAATATGGTGTCGCCAAACTGCACCGTAACATGACCATGCAGGCAAAGATCCTGCGGGTCATCTGCCACGCCGCCGATCCACCCCATGTTTTCTACATCAATCTTGAATACACCCAAATCGCACACCTCCACCTGTTTGATCATGCGGAATTCATTTCACACTTTATCCGCCAGGACGAAATCCTTCATCACACATGGTTGCAATACCATTTTCATCAAATGTTATGAAAAACAATTCCTCTTCGGATTTTCCAAATAACCCCTTATCGGCTTCTTTGATTGTATATCCGCAGCGGCAATTTCTATATAAACCATCTTCGCCAGCTGGCATGGATAAACAATCAAAAGAGCCGTATTGGCTTATGATTTCCTCTGATGATTTCCCGATAAAGTCTTCTGGATTATACTTGGGCGAACAGCCAACAAGCAACAACACCAGCAAGGAGATTACAAAGGCAATGCCTTTTTTCATATTCGTTAATCCTTCCATCTATTGTGACAAAGCAGCGGCAACCGATTGCTGCCGCTGCTGTTGCAGCTTAATCGTACTATGAATTTCCAAACAGTTCATGTCGATTGTGTGAACGATAGATTTTTCAAAGAAATCTTAAAGAATACCCGTTACGCTGGGCCACTGCCAGCAGGTACCGCTTTTGATACTTGAGCTGCACATAGCGCATGACCTTATTGTAATAGACGGGATTGGCCGCGCCGCCAAGGATACCCACAAGTGGAAACCCTTGCACGAATTTCAGGAGCAGCATATCTACCGCAAAAGCACTTCCTGTCTTCTGGATCTGTACCTGCAGCTCATCATCCCCAACGTGCGGCATCTCCTCGATCATGCCATCCACCCGTGCATTCTTCACAGCAAAATCAGGGCCTTTGGTAAGAGCTGTTTCCATCATTCGAAGGATAAAAAGCCGCTCCTCCGGAGTATCATAGGCAAAGCCATAGTTCAGGGCAGTTTCATAAACACCTTTAAGCAGCATACCGACAAACACCACGATATCCGGCAGGCCAATGCCCAGTGCCCCAAGGCCGATTCCTTCCACAGTTGTCAGGGCGGTGTTTGTCAGACCAGACCGGCCGGCATTTCGCTTGACCTGTTTCAGTTCCTTTCGGCCACCCTTGACCTGGACGGCATAATCCTGAACGGAATGGGTCTCTTCAAGATTCTGACGGTTGTAGGTTTTTTCAATGACCCCGACGCCTTGAGTAAATACCACGGAAAACGCCTTGCTGAAAGCTGCCTCTAAACTGCGGTAAACCTTCTCCGGCACTTTCTTCTCCAGATCCGTTTTCCAGCGGGGTGCTGTCGCTTTCATGGCGCTCTGTTTCAGCTGCGTTTCCTTTTTCAGTACAGCGGCATACTCCTTTTCAAGAGCAGCACGCTTCTTGTCTTTTTTCTGAAATAACAACATGGCTTTCCCGATTATGCTTCTTTCTCGAAGATCATATCCAACTCCTGAATGTGTCCTGTTCCACGCTGCTTTGTCGGCATATAGCCAACGTAACGCCACCCAGCTTCAGCTCTCCGATTGATAATCGACTGGTAATCTCCGATGCCATAGATGTTACCGGAGCCAAAGCCCCATCCGCCGAAGTCACAGCTTACCGTTTCATATTCGTATTGATACATTGCTTTTCATCCTCCTGGAACACATTCTGTGAAGATCACAATTAGTTATTGGCATTATTGGCAGCGTTGGCTGCAGCGATTGCGGCACACATCGCAGTCTGTTGGGCAATAATCAGCGAAATCGTGCTGCTGACTGCCGCCGCCTGCATAGAGGCGTTCTGATCCAGATAGTCGCTGGTCACGATCATGCCGGCGTGCATCAAGCGCTGTCTCTTGGGCATGCCCAAAATGCCATATCCTCTTTGGCCAGCCAGATACTCTGCCACCTGAACAATATCATCCGCAATCGTATCCAAATCTGCCGGCAGCATTGCCAGAACGCCCAGTGTGGCAAGTTCATAGCCGGTACCGTATTTATACCCTTGGTCTTTCAGCTTATAAAAGAGTTCCATCGCACGGCCACATTTCAGCTCAGCGCTGCCTTCACAAAGCGCAAGAACATGACTGAGTGATTGGACGGCGTTGCTGGAAAAGAACTGCGGCTTGAGAATATCGAAACACTGCTCCGTGTTCAGGACGATCTGCTCATCAGAATCGTTGGATAGAGCCAGCAGTGCAGCAAATACACTGTCCTCGCCGGAGGTAAGGAAGGGATGCTCCTGTTTCATCAAATCATAGATGCGGCGAGTCCTCTTTGCAACGGCTTCATAATGGATAGGCTCCACAAAGTCGGAAATGGTCATAGAAGCCAGCGGGAGATAGTTGGACGAAAAGAAATGCTGCTTCAATGATTCGTACACAGATAAGGCCTTCTTCAGCTTATCTTCAGGGTCACTGCTGACAGCCATCATGGAAACCATTGGCAGTTTGATGTAGTTGCGAAAATTGGAGAAGAACCCTGTATTGTCCTTTAGAATCTCATGGCACTTTTCAAGATGTTCCACTTCTGCCTTTTTGCGTTTATCAACAAACACGGCCGCAGCGACAGGATAGAGATAGGAACTCCCCCAGAAGAAGGTTTCTTTTAGCGCATCCCGATTCTCAATAAAGCTGTTGCACAAATAGTTCAAAGACGATCTCATAAAAACCTCACTTCTTCATATCAATTTGGATCACTCAAGGGGAACGCTCTCGATCACCGCACCAGTTTCACCGAAGAACTCCTGTAACGATTCGGGCGAGCTGGTATCAAACCCATCATTGATGATAAAGGTTCCGGATGCAGACACGGTGTTATCCTCACCCTTTACGAAGGACACCGCCGCCGGGCAGGCGTTTTCATAGACGTAAAGGTAGATGGCATCGCCATCTTCTTCGGTGCTGACGAAAGTCTTGCCTGCAGAGCA
>UMES01025273.1_pt1 | contig 15154 bp, 5 predicted proteins | sample 1964791 | NCBI WGS metagenome assembly UMES01 (sample SAMEA4836024, study PRJEB28245) | human gut metagenome | biome: gut microbiome; material: fecal sample | place: Denmark | collected 2008
CCAGCACGGGTAGTGTTCAGGGGGATCGTTTGAAAGGGCAGATCGCTTTTACTATGCAACATCGGATGGCTCTTGCGGTAGTAAAGATGCCTAATTTGACCTATAGCTTTACAAATGGTGGTATAGATGATTATCTGTTACCTTTGGCTGCCGGTTCGTTTACAGTGAACAATACTCAAGCAACTCCTTATTATCAGGAAAGTACGGATACATACCGCTTTTTGGTTAACCCGAATAAGGAATTCTCCATAAAGGGTACTTATACAGGAGTAAGTGAAATGGAATACGAAGCTAAAGGTACTTTGGAAGGAGGAACGGCGAAGATGTATACCATCGAAGATAAGAGTAAGATTAACCATACTTTGCAGGTAGGGGATTATTTTTGTGCGGACGGAAAAATAGTTTCAGTAGATGCGGAAACGGTGCCGGAGAATGTGATTGGTATTGTATGTTATGTAGGAAATTCACAACCCAGTGTAACACATACTGAACTCTATTCAGCAGAAGTTGATGCTTTGCGTCGCGATTTCCCTGCATGTACGCACGGGATAGTGCTATCTATTAAGAATTCTGTGGTAAAAGATAGTGAACAAAATGATGTTGCTTTGAAAATGTTCCATTCAAGTAAGTCCGGTTATTATTCAGACTGGTTTACTTCAGATGAGAATTGGGCAAACAAGTTTGTAGGTTGTAACACAGAGAAGGATGTTAACAAGAATGATGCTTCATTGGTTTTCCCAGCACTAATGGGATACAATAATACACAGTTACTTACTATGTGTTACGAAGGTATGGGTAGTCCTTCTACTTGCGACCATGCTTATGCGTATATCAAGGCTTATCGTGAAGCGGAAGCTATTCCGGCAAATGTGACTCCTTGGTATTTGCCCTCTATAATGTGCTGGGATACAGTCGCTAAGAATTTGAGTGTTATTAACCGTTGTCTCAAGAATGTAAATGGTGATGAGATGACCTCTGTCGAGTCAGGAACTAACAGTGGACACTATTGGAGTAGCACACAGCGTTCTCCAGCCAACCAATGGACACACGGTATGGCTGGTGGAAGATATCACATAATTTGTGAACGTGATTCGCGTGCCGGTTATTTCCGTATGATGCTTGCATTCTAAAATAATGACGGTATATAAAGTCCGTTAAAATTATACTTATATCATGAACATATACATATATGAATAAGAAAAACTTTATAAAGGGGACAACCTTACCTGTCGCTCTGTTTTTCACTATAGCAACTTTTGCACCTGCATGGGGATTGCAAACAGCTTCGGCAGCCATCGAAGTTGTACAGCAGCAAAGTACTATAAAAGGAACAGTAGTAGATAGCCAAGGCGAACCGATAATTGGAGCAAGTGTACTTGCGGAAGGAACATCTAACGGTACAATTACCGACATTGACGGTGTATTTAGAATAAATGTACGTCCCGGTACTAAACTGAAAGTATCTTTTATAGGTTATACTGATAAAACAGTTGTAGCAAAAAATGATATGAAAATCATCCTAGTAGAGGATGTGACTGCTCTTGAAGAGGTGGAGATTGTAGCTTATGGCACGCAGAAGAAAGTGACTATGACAGGAGCTATCGCCAGTGTGAAGGGAGAAGAATTGACCCGTGTATCTGTAGGTTCGGTTTCCAATGTATTAGGAGGGCAGATGACAGGTTTGACTACCGTACAATATTCCGGTGAGCCGGGAGCGGATGCCGCTGAAATTTTTATTCGTGGTAAAGCTACTTGGGAAAATTCTTCACCGTTAATTCAGGTAGACGGTGTGGATCGTGAAAGTATGAGTGATATCGACCCGAATGAAATTGAATCCATTTCTATCTTGAAAGATGCTTCGGCAACAGCCGTATTTGGTATTCGTGGAGCAAACGGGGTCATTTTGATTACAACTAAACGAGGAAAGGAAGGAAAGGCGAAAATTTCGTTTACTACTTCTGCTTCTGTATTGATGCCTACAAAAATGGTAGAACAGGCAAGTTCCTATGACTATGCCCGTTTTCATAATCAAATGATGTCCGGTGATGGCAAATCTGCCTTATTTAGTGATGGAGTGATTCAAAAATTTGCAGATGGTTCCGATCCTATTCGTTTCCCAAATATACAATGGGCTGACTATATTATGAAAAGCTCTACGCTTCAGAGCCAGCATAATCTGAACATCTCGGGAGGAACAGATAAAGTACGTTATTTCATCTCTGCAGGTGCTTATACGCAAGGAGGACTTTTTAGTGAGTTTGATCTTCCTTATAATTTAAGCTATCAGTACCGTCGGTTTAACTATCGTACAAACTTGGATATGGATGTCACTAAAACGACTACTTTGTCATTCAATATTAGTGGTAATGTGAATAATTCAGATCAACCGCGTACGAGTCAGGGATCTTCTGGATTGATTAAAAATATGTATTATGCTACTCCTTTCTCCAGTCCGGGAATCATAGACGGAAAATTAGTAAATTCGAGCGATGAGACTTATTCGGACGGGCTGAAATTACCATTTACTGGAGGTACAGGTATGGGATATTATGGAAATGGATTCAGCCAAACCAGCAACAATTCGCTGAATGTGGATGTGATTTTAGACCAAAAAATGGACTTCTTGACTAAGGGACTTTCTTTTAAAGTGAAAGGATCTTATAACAGCTCATTTACAGTTAATAAAGTAGGTTCTGGTGGGTCTATTGCTACATACACTCCTGTATTGATGGATGACGGTAGTATTGCTTATCGTAAGTTTGGAGAGAATACAGATGTGAAGTATTCGTATACTACAGGCAAAGCGCGTAATTGGTATATGGAAGCTAGCTTTAATTATAATCGTACTTTTGGTGATCATACGGTGACAGCCTTAGTTTTGTATAATCAACAGAAAGAGTATTATCCGAAATTATATTCGGACATTCCTCATGGATATGTCGGATTAGTCGGACGTGTCACTTATGATTGGAAGAGCCGCTATATGGCAGAGTTTAATGTGGGTTATAACGGTTCGGAAAACTTTGCGTCCGATTTGCGCTTTTCTTATTTCCCGGCTGGTTCTATAGGTTGGGTGATGAGTGAAGAGAAGTTTTTCCGTCCTTTGAAGTCGGTGGTTAGCTTCTTGAAATTACGTGCCAGTGTCGGTTTGGTAGGTAACGATAATATTGGAGGATCGCGGTTTATGTATATGGCTGATCCATATAATGTCGGTTTAGGTGACTTGGCAAATCGTGTAACGGCAAGTGGAGGAGCAACTAACGCCTGGGGATATGGATTCGGAACAGATAATGGTACTGTTAGTCTGGGTGCGCGTGAGGTAGCTAAGAATAACCCTGCTGTGACATGGGAAAAAGCTCTGAAACGGAACTATGGTGTTGATATTAACTTCCTTGATGACCGTCTGAAAACAACCTTTGAATATTATAAAGAACGTCGTAATGACATCCTTTTGCGTGACGGTACAGCTCCGGGAATGTTAGGGTTCATTACTCCCTATTCAAATTTAGGAAGTGTAGACAGTTGGGGCTGGGAACTTTCTTTAAAATGGAACGATAAGATTGGCGATAATTTCCGTTATTGGGCGGGTATTAACCTTTCTTATAATCAGAATGAGATTCTTGAAAAGAAGGAAGCACCGCAGAATAATTTATATCAATATCAGAAGGGACACCGTATCGGTTCGCGTAGTCAATATGTTTTCTGGCGCTTCTATGATGAGGATACACCTGCGCTATATGAGCAGACATTTAATCGTCCGTTCCCCACTCACGAGAGTATTCTTCAAAATGGAGATGCAGTATATGTTGACTTGAATGGTGACCGTAAGATTGATGCAAATGATGCAAGTTATGACTATGGCTTTACAGACGATCCTGAATATATGCTAGGTATTAATTTAGGATTCAGTTGGAAGAATCTGGAAATAAGTACTCAATGGACAGGGGCCTGGAATGTAAGTCGTATGATTTCGGATGTATTTCGTCAACCGTTTTATTCATCTTCCAATAGCGAGCAGGGAGGATTGTTGGCATACCATCTGGATCATACATGGACACCGGAAAATCCGTCACAATCTTCGGAGTATCCGAGAGCTACCATTGATAATGCAAAGAATAATTATGCTACTTCCACTTTATATGAGAAAGATGCCAAATACTTGCGTTTGAAAACTCTTCAGGTGGCATACAATTTTCACTTCCCATTAATGAAGAAACTTGGACTGAATACATGTCAGTTGGCTTTTGCAGGATATAATTTGTGGACGATTACACCTTATTTGTGGGGTGATCCGGAGGCAAGAGCTACTAATGCACCTTCTTATCCATTGTCCAAGACTTATACGTTGAGCTTGAAATTAGGATTCTAAAATAGATAAAGGAAAGATACAATGAAATTACAAAATAAATGGTTCATCGGTGCGATGTTGGGAGCGGCGGTTTGTTTGGTTTCCACTTCATGTGTGGACGAAATTAAATTCGGAAACTCTTTTTTGGATAAGGCACCGGGCGGAAATGCTACTATTGACACAGTGTTCAATAGTGCGGAATATACGCGCCAATTTTTGAATACCTGTTACAGTAGACAGTATTACGGATTACCTTATAATACGGACAGTAACGGTAATATTCCTGATTCTTCCAGTCCTTATTTAGGAAAGAAGGATGCGCTAACAGACTGCTGGTCACTTTATTTTAGTGACGCAACTGTATATCAGCAGTATTATTTGGGTTCTCTCAATGCCAACTATGGCACGCGTGGTAATATTTTCCCATATACACGGGAAATGGTATGGGAAGTAGTGCGCTGGTGCTGGTTGTTAATGGAAAATATAGATAGAGTGCCGGGCATGGATAGCACTGAAAAAACTCAGTTGGTGGCAGAAGCTAAATGCCTGATTGCGGCACGCTATTTTGATATGTTCCGTCATTATGGAGGTCTTCCATTGTTATATGCTTCATTCACCGGTACGGAGTCAGGTTATGAAATCCCCCGTGCTACGGTAGAGGAGACTGTTAACTACATGATAAAGATGTTGGATGATGCTATCAATTCCGGTGGATTGGTGTGGGCTTATGCTGATGCCGATCTTGCCAGCAAGGCCGGACACTGGACAAAGGCCGGTGCGATGGCATTGAAATGCAAAATCTGGCAATTTGCCGCTTCTCCGTTGTTTAACGATGTCAACGGATATGCAGGAGGAAACTCAGAGGCTGAACAGCAGCATCTGGTATGGTACGGCGGCTACCATGCGGAACTTTGGGATAACTGTTTGAAGGCTTGTGAAGCATTCTTTAAAGAGCTGGAGAGTCAAGGCGGATATAGCCTGAATAAGGCTTCGGAAGAAACACCGGAACAGTATCGGCAGGCATATCGTATGGGATATATTCGTCAGAACAGCAAGGAGGTCTTGCATTCTGTCCGCACGAATATGTCGGACGCTTTCAACTCAAGTTCTTATATGTGGCATTCCTGGGCTGTTCCGTCACTTTGTCGTACCGAATATCCGCCTACACAGGAATATGTGGAGATGTTCCCATGGGCCGACGGTACTTCGTTTGACTGGAAAAAGACGGAAACAGAAGGTAAGTTGGATGCAATGTTCCTGACCGGAACATTCAAAAATGGAGAACAACTATTGTCGGAAATCGTATTAACCCGTGATCCTCGTCTGTATGAGCATTGCATGGTAAACGGATTGCCGAAGATGTTAGACTGGAGTGCAGGAACAATGTCCGGTTTACCTTATGAATTGTGGGTCGGAGGATACGATGAAGGACAAAATGCTGCACTTGAATCAGGTAACTATGCGACTGGTTATAAAAATATGAAATATTATTTGGGAACAGAGTACCAACGTCAGTATACGCATTGGGTATATCTTCGTTTATCTGACATTTATTTAACTTATGCAGAGGCCTTGCTTCAAGCCAAGAATGATCACCGGGGTGCTATTGACCAAATGAATATAGTACGTGCCCGCGTAGGATTGAAGAAAGATTTGGCGGAGTGTGTTACAGATAAGAATTTACTTTCTGACAAAGCAGCCTTATTGGAAGAATTGCTGTGCGAGCGTGTTCGGGAATTGGGGCTTGAAGATAGCCGTTACTTTGATCTTGTCCGTTACAAGCGTGCCGATCGTTTCGAGAAGCGCCTGCACGGGTTGCTCGCCTATCGTTTGGATGATGCCGGTAATCGTATAACGGGAAATGCTAAATGGAATGAAGGAGATAAGAACAAGGGGGCATTGCAGCCTACTCGTTTTGAATATGAAAGGTTTGAGTTATCCAAGCCGGTCCGTCGGTGGTGGACATACGGATTTGATCCCAAATGGTATCTTTCTCCATTCCCGCAAACGGAAATTAACAAAGGATATGGATTGATTCAGAATCCGGGTTGGTAATGTGAGACAGCGAAATAGATTAAAACAATATTGAATATTGATTTATATGAGAAAAAATAAGATTCTGATACTGGCTTTACTGGTTTGTTTGAGCATTCCGGTCAGAGCACAGAATACAGACAACAACATTATAGGTATTGTTGTTGATAAATCGGGAAACCCAGTCTATGGAGCGTCCGTTAATGTGGAAGGTGGCGCAGTGGAGACCCGGGTTGAAACTGATAAAGATGGTAAATTCGAGATTGCGGTCGAGAAAGGACAACGTTTGAGTGTCGTTTCTGTCGACAAAGGCTCTACCACAGTTGTGGCAAAGACTGATGGTCCGATGACTATTGTGATGGGATATGCAGCTCAGACTATTGATGTGGGAGCTAACCGGACATTCAGTCGTCATGAATCAACAGCAGCTGTTTCTACCACCTATAACGAAGAGTTTAATAAGCGGTCTTCCCGGAATATATCCAATTCTTTATATGGATATGGATTGGGCCTTACTACTTTGCAGAATGCGGCCAGTACCGGGTTAATGGCAGATCCTACCTTTTATGTACGTGGTTTGCAGAGCTTGTCAAGTAGTACACCGCTTGTGCTGGTTGACGGTTTGGAACGAGACATGAGCTTGGTGAGCCCAGAAGAAGTAGAATCCGTTTCCATCCTGAAAGATGCCGCGGCTGTGGCATTGTACGGATACAAAGGGGTGAACGGTGCGATCTTGATTACTACAAAGCGTGGTAAGTACAAAACAAAAGAGATAACTTTTACGTATGATCATATCATTAACACTCAGTCTCGACGTCCGGAATTTGTAGATGCAGCTACGTATGCTTCTGCAGTGAATGAAGCGCGTGGATATGAAGGTTTGGGAGCTCGGTATACTCCGGAAGAAGTCGATGCTTTCCGTAATGGAGTAGGTAGTGGAGGGGCTTCCCGTATGTACCCTTATCTCTATCCTAATGTGAACTGGATTGATGAAACCTTTAAAGACAGAGGAGTTTCTAATAAATATACGATCGAATTCCGTGGGGGAGGAGCAAAGTTCCGCTACTATACTATGGCGAATTTATTAACAGACAAAGGGTTTATCAAAACCCCGAATGCAAATGACGGATATTCTACACAGAATATGTATTCACGTGCTAATTTGCGTACAAATCTGGATATTGATTTAACCGCCACTACCAAATTGAAGTTGAATCTTCTCGGTACCTTGTCCGAATCTCGGATTCCGGGGGCTTCGGTTAACCTATGGGATATGATTTATTCGATTCCTTCTGCAGCTTTTCCGGTTCGTACGGAAGATGACAGTTGGGGAGGAAGTACTACTTGGGCGGGAACATCGAATCCTGTCGCACAATCGCAGGGAGCTGCTTATTCTAAAGGACACTCTCGCAGTTTGTTTGCCGACCTTACCTTGTCACAAGATTTATCTGGTTTGCTGAAAGGATTGGGAGCAAACTTTCGTTTAGCTTATGACAACTATTCCAATATTCTGGAAGACCATAGCAAGACTTATACGTATGCCGGTTATGCAACAAGCTGGACAACTAACGGTCCGTTTTATACTGCCATTTCAGGTGGCGAATCCAGTGAAATGGGTTCGGGTGCAGGTATTGACAACTGGGCGCGCCAATTTAACTTTGCAGGTAGTGTCGATTACAATCGCTCGTTTCGGAAGTGGGATGTGTATTCTCAATTCAAATGGGATTATGAGTATCGTGATTCATACGGATTGAACACTACTATTTATCGGCAAAATGTATCCTGGTATAATCATGTAGGTTTCTCTAATCGCTATTATTTGGATCTGGCATTGGTTGGCTCGGCCTCCAGTTTATTGGCACTGGGGCATAAATGGGCTTTCTCGCCTACCATTTCTGCTGCTTGGGTGCTTTCGGAAGAAAAATGGTTGAAAGATGTGTCTTGGGTGAACTTCCTGAAATTGCGCGCTTCGTTTGGAGTGATCAATGTTGATTATCTGCCTAAAGACGGAAGTACTACCGTATATGACTATTGGGATCAGATTTATACGACTACCGGTACGCAATATAAGTTTAACAGTAGTTACGACTCTGAATTCGGAAGTACTATTATCGGGCGCCTGGCAACTGCTAATTCGACACATGAGAAAGCGTATAAATACAATGTTGGTGTTGATGCCGTGTTGTTCAATGGACTGGACGTGACGGCAGAAGGCTATTACCAACGGAGAAAAGATATTTGGGTCTCTTCCGAAGGAAAATATACCGATGTGTTGGGCGTAGATGCTCCGTTCGAGAATGCCGGAATCGTTGATAGCTATGGCGTGGAACTAGGACTTAACTATACGAAACGGTTAGGAGATGTAGTGTTCAACCTTGGCGGTAATTTTGCTTGGAATAAGAATGAAATTAAGGAACAACTGGAAGAACCGCGTTTGTATAAGAATCTTGTGCAAACAGGAAATCGGTTGGGACAAGTATATGGAATGGTAGCTGAAGGTTTCTTCAAAGATAAAGAAGATATAGCAAACAGCCTTCCGCAAAACTTTAGTACGGTAGTGCCGGGAGACATAAAATATAAAGATGTGAATGGAGACGGAATCATTGATGCCAATGATAAAACAGCTATCGGTTATAGTACGACGGCTCCGGAAATTTATTATTCTTTCCATTTGGGAGCCGAATGGAAAGGGATTGGAGTAGATGTAATGTTTCAGGGAACAGGTAACTATTCTGCTGTCTTGAATACGAAGAGTATGTTTTGGCCGTTGATAAATAATACGACACTTTCTACTCATTATTATGAGAATCGTTGGACACCGGAAAATCAAAATGCCAAATATCCTCGTTTGAGTTCACAGAGTAATGCCAATAACTATCAGGCTAATACAGTTTGGTTGGCGGACCGGTCATTCTTGAAGTTACGTAACGCGGAGGTGTATTACAGATTTCCGGAAGAATGGATGAAGAAGACTAAGATATTGGGGAGTGCCAAGTTATATGTCAGAGGAACAGACTTGTTCTGTTCAGATCATATTGATGTGACAGATCCGGAATGTTATGGTGTAGCGACTCCGCTGAATAAGAGTGTAGTAGTCGGTGTTACGATTGGTTTTTAATCATAAAAACAAAGCGAAAGAATGAAACTGAAAAACATTATCTACGGAATGATGTGTGTAGCCGCACTCGGTTCCTGCTCAGATAAGATGGAATATCATGAGTACAATAATTATGATGAGGATTTTGTGAAGCTCAACTTCGGTAATGTAGGAGGGCTGATAACAAATATCTATTTGTCCATGGATGTGGACTTTGGAAACTATAGCGGGGCAATTCTTGGTTCTGCTACCGATGAGTCCGAATATGCTTATTCGGGAAATCAGATTGAAGACTTTTACAATGGTTCTTGGAGTCCGTCGAATGCTAAAAGTAGCATGTGGACGTCCTGTTATGAAGGGATAGCCAATTGTAATTTATATCTGGAGAAGTTTACCGGACTGACATTTCCCGAGTTGGCTTTGAACAGTGATTATGCACAACAGATGTTCCGCTATACCAATTACCAGTATGAGGTACGTTTCCTTCGTGCATATTTCTACTTTAACTTGGTACGGCAATATGGAGATGTGCCGTTTAGCGACCATATATTAACAGCCGAAGAATCGAATACGTTATCGCGCAGACCGGCACAGGAGATTTTTGATTATATCATAGCCGAATGTGATGATATTAAAGATAAGATTATCGTCGATTACAGTAAACTGGGAGATATGGCATTGCCTAGTAGTCCGGCGGAAACAGGACGTGCCAACCGTAAAACGGTATTGGCCTTGAAAGCTCGTGCAGCATTGTATGCGGCAAGTCCTTTATTTAATCCGACTGATAATAGAGAACTGTGGTATCGTGCAGCTAAAGCCAATAAGGAAATTTTAGATGACAGTAATGGGTTTGCTGAAAAGGCAAAACTCTTAGTGGAGGATTATTCATCACTTTGGAGCAAGGACAATTACAATGACGCTACTAATGAATTGATTTTTCTCCGTCGTGCCACTACTACCACTAATTCTTTTGAGGGATATAACTTCCCGGTAGGGTTGGAAAATTGTAAAGGTGGAAACTGTCCCACACAGACACTGGTGGATGCGTATGAGATGAAGGATACAGGGTTGCGTCCGGACGAGTTGGATAACTATGATCCTGCTAATCCTTATTATACCAACCGCGACCCTCGTTTCTATCTGACTATTGCCAAGAATGGGGACGAAAAGTGGCCTAACTGGAATACTGTTCCTCTGCAAACCTATCAGGGCGGACTAAATGCGGAGCCTTTGAGTGGCGGAACTCCGACTGGCTATTATCTGAAGAAGTATTGTCAGACGGCAGTAGACTTACGTGCCGGTACAGCTTCAAAGACCTATCATTCATGGATTACATTCCGTTTTGGAGAGTTCTATTTGAATTATGCGGAAGCTGTATATAAGTATCTGGGTAGTCCGTATGCAACGGATAATGAATTTACAACTTCGGCTGTGGATGCTATCAAAGTAGTTCGTACGCGTGCCGAGATGCCCGGATTCCCTCAAGGGATGACCAATGATGCTTTCTGGAAGAAATATCAGAATGAACGTATGGTAGAATTGGCCTTTGAAGGACATCGTTTTTGGGATGTACGTCGTTGGAAGGAGGGTGACAAACATTTCAAGAACATTGTTGAAATGAAGATTACGAAGAATGGGGATGATACTTATACGTATGAACGTAAGGTAAAAGAAAGAAGTTGGGATGATAAGATGTATTTCTTCCCGATTCCGCAGAGTGAAAAATCTAAGAATCCTAATTTGGAGCAGAATCCGGGGTGGTAACCCACAACCGGAATGCTGATGAATAGTGATAGGATATTCTTGCATAGAACGGATGTTTATAGAATAAAAAAACGAAAGAAATGAAGAAACATTATATAATACTGGGGCTGTTTTGTCTGCTGGCCATAGTTGCCTGCTCGGATAATGACCCCGTCGTTGAAGTGAACAATGGCAATCAGACGGAAGAGGAGTTGCCGCCTCTGCCTACTGAAGTTATAACGGGTAGCCGTGCAATGTGGGTTAGTTACGACCCGGCACCAAATGTTGACGCCAATAACTCTTCCGGCATATCATCCGCATTGATTAGCTGGAGATTACTGAAGACCGATCCGTCTAATGTTGCTTTTGATATTTATAAGTCGGTAGACGGCGAGACGGAAGTGAAATTGAATGAGAAACCTATTTCGAATACTACTTCTTGGGTGGATGCGGATATTGATGTATCAAAAACGAATGTATACCGGGTCACTCTTGCCAATCAGGCTGAAACGCTTTGCGATTATACCTTTACCTCTGAAATGGCAGAAAAGTTTTATCATGAGATTAGATTAAACATGAATGTACCCGATGCGTCGATTACATATTCTCCTGATGATATTCAGCTAGGTGACTTGGACGGTGACGGTGAATTGGAGATTGTGGTGAAGAGAGAACCGTATGATGGTGCCAACCAGGGGGGATGGAATAATGGTTCGACCTTGTTGGAAGCTTATAAGATGGATGGTACTTTTTTGTGGCAAATTGATTTGGGAATCAATATTCGTTCCGGTTCACATTATACTTCATATATTTTATACGATTTTGATGGAGATGGTTTATGTGAAATAGCTTTCCGCTCTTCAGAAGGTACAAAGTTTGGGGATGGTAAGGTCATTACCGATGCTTATGGTAATGTGAACGATTATCGAATTCGTCAGACTGACGCTGTGGGCTGGTATTCGGGAGCAAGTATTAATACAATTTGCGGTTTGATAATGGAAGGTCCCGAATATATCTCTATTTGCCGTGGATATGATGGACGTGAAATTACCCGGGTGGATAATATTCCTCGTGGTGGAAGTGGTTCAAAAGCGTCGCGTGCTAAATATTGGAGTGAATATTGGGGAGATGATTACGGAAACCGCATGGACCGTTTCTTTATCGGGGTGGCTTATCTGGATGGTATACCTGACGAAGCGACCGGAGTGAGAACAAGCAACCCCAGTCTGATCATCAGTAGAGGTATTTATCATAATTGGCAAGTATGGGCACTCGATTTGAAAGGGAATAAACTGGAAACCCGTTGGAAGTTTGATACAGCCGAACATTCTTCAAAATGGTTGTCCATGTGTTCGCATAGTTTTCGTGTAGCGGACTTGGACGATGATGGAAAAGATGAAATCTTGTATGGTTCTGCGGCTATAGATGATGATGGAAGCGAATTGTGGTGTACCGGAAACGGTCATGGTGACTGTTTATGTGTTGGCAAATTTATAAAAGACCGTTCAGGATTGCAAATTGTTGCTTCATTTGAAGAACCGGGCAATTATAATGGACAAGGACACGGTTATGGATGTCAAGTGATTGATGCAAGAGATGGTGGCTTGATTACCGGCCATGGAGCGGGTTCGACTACTGATGTCGGTCGTTGTATTGTGGCAGATATCGATCCGGATAGCCCGAATTTTGAGTACTGGTCTTCTTTGCAGGAAGGGGTATTCAGTTGTAGTGGCAGTGGATTGGTATCCAGTACATATCCTACAGGTATTGGTGGTGGAGTTTTGTATAATGTAGCCATTTATTGGAGCGGGCAGCCGACAAGAGAAATGCTGGACCGTGCTTGTGTCGTGAGCTATAAAGAGAACCCTGATGTAAACAAGACGAATAAGACTCGTTTGGTATATTTTGGAACTTACGGTAGCAATGACGGTAACCATAGCACCAAATACAATCCTTGTTACTATGGTGATTTTCTCGGTGACTATCGTGAAGAAGTAATAATGGGTTCAAGTGACATGAAATCTATTTATATATTCTCCACGAATCATCCTACCGAATTCCGTCTTCCTCACTTGATGACCGATCATAATTATGATATGTCTCAAGCGATGCAGAATATGGGATATAACCAGGGAACTAACTTAGGTTACTATGTAGGTGCTGAAACTTTGAAAAAAGCAGAATAAAAAGGTTTTTGAATAAGAAATCTCTTATTTGATATGAGTTTGTTGAAAAAGAACAATCCGGCTAACTGTCGGGTTGTTCTTTTTTTCATAGTTGAACGAATCGCCATATATATGGATAATATTCTATTTCTTAATTGAACGGCTCTCCCTACCTTTGTAAGGTGAGATAGCAAATATACATATGAAAAAACTCTTTATCCTTTTGTTCCTCTTCATCACTTTAGGAACAAACGCACAAAACAATAAAGTTTCCGGCCTCAACGCCCGCCAGTTTCATAAATATTGGAAGGTAGAGTCGGAATCTCCGGATTATAAAGTAACATTTCAGGGCGATACCGCTGAAATACTGTCTCCTAAAGGCCTTACCTTATGGAGGAAAGAAAAGATGAGCGGACGGGTAACCATTGAATATGATGCGTGTGTAGTTGTAGAAAAAGAAGGAGACCGTTTGAGTGACCTGAATTGCTTTTGGATGGCTTCGGACCCCAAACATCCTGATAATATATGGAAACGTGAGAAGTGGCGTAGCGGAATCTTTCTGAATTGTTATTCTTTGCAACTCTATTACATGGGATATGGTGGAAATTATAACTCTACTACACGCTTCCGTCGTTATGACGGCAATGAAGCAGGAATCACAGATCCCAAAGTACGTCCTGCCATACTGAAAGAATATACAGATACCGAACATTTGCTAAAAGCGAATCACTGGTATCACATTAAGATAACAAATGAAAATAATAGGGTTAGTTATTACATAGACGGCAAGCGACTGGTGGACTTCCGCGATGCCGAACCTCTGACAGAAGGATGGTTCGGCTTTCGCACCACCTTATCCCGTACCCGCATTACAAACTTCCGCTACGAATGTTTACCACCCCAAACGTCTACTGTTCCTTTACATTGGATAGGCAATACTCCTGAACAAGACAAAGCTGTAAGTTTCGGAGTTCCTTTTGATGAAGGCTACCTATTTCCTGAAACTTCATTGCGACTAAAAACAGATAGAAATCAAGAGATTCCGGTAGATACTTGGCCATTGGCTTACTGGCCGGATGGTTCCGTGAAATGGAGCGGAGTTGCCGGAGTCATTCCTGCCGGAACAGAAAGACTGACATTAGAAAAAGCCCCCCGGAAAGCAAAAATTATCAATAAACAGCCTAATGCTTCTATTGCAATCACTGAAACGCCTGAAAATATTCAAATTGAAACAGGGCTAATTTCCGTATTTATTCCCCGACGCGGAGATTTCCTGATTGATAGCCTATTGTATAAAGGAACTAAAGTAGGAGAGAAAGCGCGTCTGATTTGTAATACTCAAAGCGAGCCGATTCAAGAAAATACATCTCAAATATCTTTTACTCATTACATAGGAGAAATAAAATCAGTAACCATAGAACGTCTGGGTTCTGTACGGGCACTTGTAAAGTTGGAAGGGATACATCGGAACAGGAATAAAGAGATTGATACGAATCACTCTGAAGGGGAAGGGAACTATGCGAATAACTCTGATATGAACAAACGGAATAACCGTGAGTGGCTTCCTTTTGTGGTACGTCTCTACTTTTATGGTGGCAGTGAACAGATCAAAATGGTACATAGCTTCGTCTATGACGGAGATCAGAAGAAAGATTTCATTCGTGGTTTAGGTATCCGTTTCGACGTTCCTATGCGTGAAGCTCTGTATAATCGTCATATTGCTTTCTCGTGTGCAGATGGAGGAGTGTGGAGCGAGCCGGTACAACC
>UMES01045966.1_pt1 | contig 14948 bp, 10 predicted proteins | sample 1964791 | NCBI WGS metagenome assembly UMES01 (sample SAMEA4836024, study PRJEB28245) | human gut metagenome | biome: gut microbiome; material: fecal sample | place: Denmark | collected 2008
ACCTGACCTGCGGCAAGGGCAGTTTCTTCAACTTCATGCCCGTGGAAGCCAATCTCTACGGCTGTGAGTTGGATGCCAAAGCCTACAAGGTAGCTCATTTTCTGTTCCCGGCAGCAAATCTCCATTTGGGGGATCTGCGCTCCTATAAACCGGAGGTGCGCTTTGATTATGTGGTGGGCAACCCGCCCTTCAATCTGCGCTGGATCACAGATGATGGCGAGTGCCTGTCTCAGCTGTTCTACTGCATGAAGGCCGCTCAGGCACTCAAGCCGCTGGGCATCCTTGCTCTGATCGTGCCCCAGTCTTTTCTGGCAGACACCTTTTCAGACGGCAAGATGATCAAGGAGATGGAAAGCCAATTCAGCTTCCTCGGCCAGATCGGATTGCCGGACGATGTCTTTGCCCCGCTGGGGGTGGAGAGCTTTCCAACAAAGCTCCAGTTCTGGCAGAAGAAAAGCGAACTCAAAGGCTGGACAGCGCACCGTTATACCACGGAGCTGCTATATTCCTTGCCCTGCGACTACGATATTGAGACAGAAGCAGAGGCCCTTTACAAAAAGGTGCTGATGCTCCCCAAGGCGGATTTGGAGAAGAACAAGTCCCATGTACTGTTGGAATTGGCCAGAAGCAAAGACACCTCCAAAGATTTCCTCTACCAGACGCAGAAGATGCTGTATCAGATCAAGGTGCACCCGCTACTGAAGGATAAGTACACCAAATGCTGCGAGTACCTGCACCGGTTCTATACCGAGACACAGCCACCGGATATGCCCTATGAGACCTGGCAGAAGAAGCAGCTCACTGAGGCCAAGGTGCTGTCCTATCTGCGCCGCACGCTCCGAAAGCAGGTGGTGCAGCCGGAACGGGATGTGATCGCCTTGGTGAAGCATGACTACACCCTGGCCTATAAGGGATATAGTGCCGCTACCAGAAAGATGGTTAAGGACGGTGCCTTCAATACCACACAGATTTACGATGCCGTGCTGGAGAACCACCCGGTGGACTTCAAAGGCTTTGAGCGACTGCTGCGCCGAAAGCGCCGGGAGTATGAGAATCAAAATCAGCATTTCTGTGATATGTCTGATGACCCGTATATTGCTGTCTGGCTTGAAAACTTAGCCCTGTGGGATGCAGAGAATGAGGAAACGATCCGGCTCAACGACCTGCAGCGGCAGGACATCAACCGGATGCTTCAGAAGCGGTATGGTCTTCTCCAGTGGGAGCAAGGCAGCGGTAAGACGCTGGCCGGCATCGCCACAGGCTGCTACCGTATGGAGAAGCAGAACATTCACTCTACCTGGGTGGTTTCCTCTGCCATCTCCATCCGCAACAACTGGGATGTGGTCATGAAGAACTACGGCCTGTCCTATGTGTTCGTGGAACGGCTGAAGGATTTGGAGCGCATCCAGCCCGGGGATTTTGTGCTGGTGACCCTCAATAAAATGGGCCAGTACCAGAAGCAGATCGCCAAGTGGGTCAAGCTGCACAGTCAGAAGATCCAGCTTGTTCTGGACGAAAGCGATGAGATCTCCAATCCCCATACCGTCCGTGCAAAAGCTGCGCTGGCCTGTTTTCGCCGCTGTCGGTATAAACTGCTGACTACCGGTACCAGCACCCGCAACAATATCTCGGAATTTGCTCCCCAGCTGGAGCTGCTCTACAACAACTCCATCAATATGCTCAACTGGTGCAATGAGCTGTACCACTTTGATAAGGAGGACGGCTCTATCGACAGTTCTCCCAACGAGCAGTACGGACAGCCCATTCCCGCCTACAAGAAGGGGTACTCCATCTTCTCCGCCTGCCATCTGCCGGAGAAGGCCACGGTGTTTGGCGTCGGTGAGCGCACACAGGACATCTATAACGCCGATGTGCTCAATGACATTCTTGCAAAGACTGTGATCACCCGTACCTTTGAGGAAGTCACCGGCAAGAAGATCAAGCGCCTCCATCCGGTGCCGCTGATGTTGGCAGGTGAAGAGTTTGAGGTCTACAAAAAGGTCATCAAGGAATTTCACACCATCCAGAGGGAATACTTTGCCTCCACAGGCAATACCCGTAAGGATTCCATGCTCCGCCTGATGCAGCAGATCACGCTGCTTCTGCGGGTCAGTTCGGCGCCCAACACCCTGCAGGAATATGAGGGCGACACGCCGGTAAAGATCATGGCCGCGGTGGAAATGGCTGCCCAGTGGGAGAACGAGATCGTTGCCATCGGTGTGCGGCACAAGGTCGTGCTGGATGCCTACGCAGAGGCCTTCCGGGAGTATCTGCCGGATCGGCCGCTGTTCATCGTTACCGGCGCCACGACGACCTTCGCCAAACGACGGGCACTACGTAGGACGCTGAAAGAGAGCGGCAACGGGATTTTACTCTGCACCCAGCAGAGCCTGCCCTCCAGCGTCAACTTCGAGTTCGTAAACAAGGTGCTGATCCCAGAGCTGCACTACAACAATGCCAGCATGAGCCAGTTTTATATGCGCTTCATCCGGTACAACTCCACGGCCTACAAGGACATCTATTTTCTCACCTACATCAACAGTCTGGAGTCCAATCTCATGCAGATGGTACTGGTGAAGGAGAAGATCAACCTGTTCATGAAGGGTCAGGACACCGATCTGGATGAAATCTATGAACGGTTTGGCATCGACTACAATCTGCTGTCCCTCCTGATGCGTCGGGAAAAGGACGAAGAGGGCCGGTTCCAGATCCGCTGGGGCGAACAGAAAATCGCCTGAACAATTTGAAGAGAAGGAGTAATTTCCTATGAAGAAGTTTCGTATCAGACTCTATCCCAAGTACGATTTGGAGCTCGCCTGGCGTTTGCGGAAGGATCGCTTTGAAAGCTCTGACGAATACAGAACCTGTATGCGCTGCGGTGGACAGATGCGCCCGTGTCTTGCCGAGAACGCCCTCAGCCGGGCCATGGATGTCCATGTCTGTCCCGACTGCGGAATGGACGAAGCTCTCCGTGACGCATATGGCGATCCGCTCCCTGTAAGTGAGTGGTACATCGTTAAACACCACTACTTTGGTGAGCATGAAGATCCCAACACCTTCAGGCTGCTTCCAACCTGCAGTTTCCAGAAGATTTTCGATGGTCCCAAGAAAAAGCTGCCTTTGAGCAGCCTGAATTATCCCGTGTCGCTGGTCGCCTACTCCCGCTCTGATTATGATGGGCGGCAGTGGTGGACCAACTGGTTTGGCCGTCCGGAGGATAAACCGGACAAGGAACTTTCTCAGGAGATCGATGCGTTCCAGAACGCATTGATGAAGCTGCCGGAGTTCCAAACGCTCCGGGACATGAGGCGGATGTGTGGGTTATTCGCAGCACGGACTTCCGAGAAAACAGAGTTTCATCTGTATTCTGAAACGGACAACTTCTATGTCTGGCTGCATCTGATCACCCGAGAGCGGGACTATAACCTCTATGTTCACTACTATTTGAAGGACATCTAAAAGCGATCAGGGTCGGAGTATTTCTCCGGCCCTGATTTGTTTTGTCCCGTTTTTGAGCGCCTCAAAGAAATTTCGTTGACATTTGTCGTCGAATATGATAATCTTTGTTTACAGATGTCAACGAAAGGCGCGTGGTACTATGTCTGCTAATCATATTAACCTCACTGAAGCTGAATGGACTGTAATGGAGTGTCTTTGGGAAAAGTCCCCTTTATCCAGCCGTGAGATAACGGAACAGCTTGAAAAATCTGCCGGTTGGACCCGTTCCACGACAAACACACTACTTGCCCGTTTGGAGGGAAAGGGAGCTATCTCCACAGTCACTCAAAAGCGCAGCAAGTCATATAGTGCTGTTTTACGGCGGGAGGACGCTGCTCTTCGTGAGGCAGAAGGATTTTTAGACCGTGTCTATCACGGAAGTCTTAGCATGATGGTCAGCTCCCTGACGCAAAAACAGGCGCTGCCTAAATCGGAAATTGATAAACTGTACGCCATGCTGAAAGATCTGGAAGGAGGTAATTCGGATGGTTGAATGGATCGTTTCTTCCTCTGTACTGATTGTGGTCGTAGTTCTGCTGCGCTTTGTCTTAAAAGGCAAGATCAGCCTGCGCCTGCAGTATGCGCTCTGGGCGCTGGTGCTTGTGCGCCTTCTGGTGCCTGTTTCATTCGGTGATACAGCTATGAGCGTTGGCAATCTGACGCAGAAAGCAGCTGCTTCTGAAACAGCTCAGTTGGTCTCGGCACTATCTGAAACGGAATTGCCGCGGATGACCTACCAGGCCGCATACAACGAAGTGGCAAAGGAATACGCTGACAGAGGTATCCAGATCGAGGATGTGCCGCTGGAAGAGTATGCTGAAACCGTTGATTATGAGATCATGAATAAGATGAACGGTGATCTTTCCATTGCCGAGGTTGTCAAAATCATCTGGATCTGTGGAATTGCGCTGGTGGGTGTCTGGTTCCTGCTCTCCAACCTGCGCCTGCACCGACGCCTGAAAAAGACCCGTATTCTACTGACTGAGAGCCATGCGCTGCCCGTTTATCTCAGCGATGCCATTGATACACCCTGCCTGTTCGGACTGTTCCATCCGGCCATTTATCTGACCAGTGAGGCTATCGAGAGCGAGCATACCCAGCGCCATGCCGTTGAGCATGAGCTGACCCACTTCCACCACAAGGATAATATCTGGGCGATCCTCCGGAGCGTGTGCCTTGCTGTTCACTGGTTCAACCCGCTGGTCTGGTGCGCAGCCGTGCTGTCCAGAAACGATGCAGAGCTTGCCTGCGACGAATCCACTATCCTCCGTTTGGGCGAAGAAGAGCGCGCATCCTATGGCCGAACCCTGATCCACCTGACCTGTGAAAAGCGCCCCGCTTTGCTGAATACCGCCACTACCATGACCGGCAGCGGCAAAAGCATCAAAGAGCGCATTGCTCTGATTGTCAAGAAACCGAAGATGGCTGGGTACACTCTTGCCGCAGTGATAGTAATTGCTGTGTTTGCTGTTGGCTGTACCTTTACCGGAGGTACTGAAATTTCTTCCGATACTCCAGTCGGAAGCGAAACACCTACTGCAATCTTGAACGCAGAGGAACTTGCTTGGTTCAGTGAGGAATTCTTCGGTTCGGGTATCTACGGAAACGGGACATGGGATATGAATATTCGCAACCAGTTTCTGTCCTCTACTTACTCCCGGCCTGAAGACATCAACCTTTTTGAGCTTTTCTATTGTGGCACAGGACAACAACATAGTATGTCAAAAGAGGAGCTTGCCCAAGTCGGTGCCTTTGACACAAATGGCGAAGAGGTTTGTCCCACTACCAAGCTGGCTGTAGATGGAATGGATGCGGTTCTGACGCAGTACCTCGGACTAACTTTAGATCAGACAAATAAAGTTGGATTAGATGGTTTCACATACTTGAAAGAATATAACGCTTATTATCATAGTCATGGTGATACTAACTATCGCAGCGGTGTGAGAATTGCATCTGGTGAGCGGGATGGCAACTATATTCGTTTGTATTACAACGATGTCTTTATGGGTGATGGATGGAAATGCGTCACATTGCTCAATCAAGGCAATGGCAGTTTTTGGTTTGTTTCCAATCTGAATTGTGATGAGCCGAATCTCTTTGTCATAACGATTCCAGACGAAGAGCCTTGGTTGACCATTCCTCTGGAAGAGACTAATCCTACAGAACCATATACATATGAAGTCGAGTATGAACGGGTATCTAATGACTGTGCCGAGCGAGGTTATGGCCTTGCCTTGGATAATGACTTGGTCCTGCGCCCCTATCGCTCTACAGACGGTAATGTTTACGCTGCTGTGATTCGAGAGTCTGTTGTTGCAAATGGTCAGGCTGTCCAATGGGAAGCGGATCGTTTCTTCAAATACCCTTCCAGCGCAAATATTGATTCCTATAGGCTGGAACCTTTTACAGACCTGTTCGGTTACAGCGGAGCCATTGTTACTTATCAAGACTATATCACCGGGGGCCCTGGTCAGGGCGGCATTGTTGGAAGTATTTATGACTACTATGCGTTTGAGGAAGGCAAGAATCCTCTGCTCCTGCTTCGGGCATATGAAGACGCACAGATCGTCGACATGGACGGCGATGGAGAAAACGAGCTTTTGTCCTGTCGTCAGCTTTTCTTCAAACGAGACGGCATCATTTATGAAGTCAATCTGGTAGATGCATTGCAAACCGCATGGCCGGAACTGAGCTATTGGGATTTCAGCAATATCAATATCAACCTGCGTTGTCTGACGGTATCCGGTATGGCAATTGTGCCGGAGTGGGATGTTGATTATGCTAATGCGTGGATTGATCGTGACATTTACTTTGATGGTGAAAATCTACTTGTATATCGAAATCTTCCGGAAACCGAAGACCATGTATCAGTAGAAGTTCCTGTCAACTTCCCGGATGATGTCTACACTGCGGCAAAGGAGCGAGCACAGTCGGCTTTTGATGCGACGAAAGCCGGAGCAGAAAATGCGCTGTCTGATCAGGGTTTTGATGACTGGAGAATTAGTTATCTTTCTCCCGTTACTTCTCCCTTTGCGTATCCCGGCATTGCATTGGAAATCTATGCCCTTGGTTATCAGTTCCATGCCGAAAACCCCGGCAATGTGATGCTGGCCGGCGGCACCTATGTCCAGGAAGACGGTTGGGTTGGTGGATTCTACATCGAAGACAGTCCCTATCTGATTTTCTGGACTCGTGAGGACGGTACACGCGTGCTGTTGGATTCCTACATTGCGGGAGATGTAAGCTGGGAGTCCAACATGTTTGCAGCAGATCTTCGACGCACATTGCTGAAAAACGGGGTATGTACTCCGGATATCTTTGATGGTCGAGCCTTGTATCATATGTTTTATAGCAATCAGTATGTTTTCCTCAACGAACTTTCAGAGTATGGAGAAAACATTGCAGAAGCAGCGTTGACTCGTCTGGTGAACTATGCCCTGGTGGAAGTTCCCTCGGACGATGCAGATCTGTTCCAACACGGATTGGATAATCTGAAGTGGAATCAGAGTGCTTTGACAGAACAAGGGCTGGCTCTCTACCAGAGATTGTTAGACATTCTTGAACCATAAAGGATAATAAAAACTGGAGCGTGTACTCACAACTGAAGTGAGTACACGTTCCAGTTTTGCGCCTTTTATATCGTCTTTTCTTAATTGTTTACTACCACGAACCACTGCCCCTTTTCTTCCCACAACTCCCGAATCTGTCCCCAAACCACGCAGGTGTATTTGATTCCGACACCACCCACAGACTTGCAGGCAGCCGGCTCCCACTGTATGACTTTGTCGATCAGAAACTGCCGGCCCTCGAATTCGATGGCCAGAGGCTTCCGTTTTCCTTCCTCATCCACACGCACCACAACTGGCACATACCTTTTTTCCATAGGGGCCTGCCTTTCTTATCTGCCAAAATAACCCACGGGATGAACAACGTGCTCCTTTGGCCGGATACCGGCTAACTGCGGGTCAGCAAAGATGGCTGCACGTTGAATGCTCATATATCCAAATCTGGAACGGATGCCATCTACCACCCCTTCGATCCGTTCCCGCTTCTGCCGCTGGGCATCGTCCAGGAACAGGGATAACTGGTCACACTCAGAGGCTTCCACCAATCCGGCTCCACGCACACCGATGCTGCGGATCGGGAGCTCCCAATGATAATTTGCCCGAAACAGCTCCAGTGCCACCTCTGCCATCTCAAGGCTGGAGCAGGTCGGCGTCTGCAATTTCCGCTGACGGGTAAAAGAGTGGAGCTCAGTATTCCGTACACTGGCCTCCACTACCGTACATTTTGACGCCAGCTCACGCATCCGGGAACACACGCTCTCCGAAAGCAGGATCAGCATGAGGTGGACATCTTCGTTGTTGACCAAATCCCGCGGTGTAGTAGCCGAATTGCCCACGCTCTTGATCGTGGAGATATGGTCTGTCTTCAAAACTGGGGATACATCCATACCCTTGGCAAAGGTGCTTAGGATCAAGCCCATCTTGCCCAGACGCCGCTGCAGAAAATCATCCGAAGTCTCTGCCAGCCGGCCTATGGTACTGATGCCTACCGAGCGCAGCTTCTTGCTGGTGGCCGGCCCCACATACAGAAGATCCTCCACCGGCAGAGGATACACGATCTCTTCATAGTTATCCCGCTCAATGCGCGTGATAGCATCAGGCTTTTTATAGTCGCTGCCCAGCTTGGCCGTCACCTTGTTATCGGAAACGCCGATGCTGACGGTGATGCCCAGCTCATACTTGACCCGTTCGCTGATCTCCTCAGCTATCTTCATAGGTGACCCGAAAATCCCAACGCTTCCCGTAACATCCAGCCACGCCTCGTCAAGCCCAAAAGGCTCTACCTGATCGGTATACCGTTCATAGATATCCCGGGCGAGTCTGCTGATCCGCATATACTCACTCATGTCAGGGGGAAGGACGATCAGATCCGGGCAGTGCTGCTTGGCCTGCCAGATGGCCATACCAGTCTTAACGCCTCGCCGCTTGGCCGGATAGCTTGCAGTCAGCACGATACCATGTCGTTCTTCCTGTGATCCGCACACAGCAACCGGCTTATCCCGCAGTTCCGGTCGGCGCTGCTGCTCAACCGATGCGTAAAACGCGTTGACGTCCACATGGAGTATATTTCGGCTCATAAAACTCACCCCCCTCGGTCACACTCAGCCTATGTTCACTCCTGTATAGTAGAACATTTGTTTGATTTATTCAAGAAGAATTTGTTGGAAGCGTCAAACGCAGTTTGCTTTTCTCAGCAAATCCACTATACTATATCTTGACGGATATATATGGGACTATTCAGACAGGAAGTGGTTTCAGTCTCTGTCTGGGGCTCATAAGCAATATTTAACAGCTGGAATTTTCTCTGAAATCACCAAACAAACTCTTGTGCATGAAACGAGGAACAGACATGAAGGAAGCAGAAGTCAGCCTGCGGGTGGCGCTCCATTACATACTTGAAGAAAAGACAGACCAGGATGTGATGGTCTCACTGGATGGCGCCCATATCAAAACCGGAGCACAGGTGCATTTTGATGTTCCCTTGTTCCTTTCGGAACTCGGCTGGGTCAAGGTAGAAGGTGCTGCAGACAGTTGGCAAGGCACCTACGCCGCAGATGGTATTCGGCCCAGACTAACAGTTTGCTCCCAGCCGGGTGTTGGTGATGTGACGATCCAACTGAAGGACGGCAGGCAGCTTCGGGTGGAATGCAAGAAAGGTACCGCAGGCAACAAAAGTGGCAGCGAGTATCCTCTGATGCGTGAGGCAATCGGCCAGCTTATGACAGGCTGCGAATTGACCGATAAAATCATCCCTGTCGTTGCTGTCCCGTACACAGAGCGCAGCATGGCTTTGGCATCGAAGTGGTCTGCCTACTCACAGATCAAGGCCATCGGGCTGCAGTTTCTCTTGGTGCATGAAAATGGCGGCATCGTTTGTGTCTAACACCTGTGTACCGCGCATGATCACAGGGAGACGCCAATGCGGCGTCTCCCTGTAATGCATTTTATACTTTGAACACCTCAATACAATGCACGACCGTCATGCACAACTCCTGGTAGAGATCCTCGTCAAACACGCCGAGAACAATCGACTCTTTCAGTAACAGGGGTCTATACATCTCCAAAATCGTATGTATGGCGTCCTGATCGCCGGACTTGGCACGAAGCAGCAAATCTTTGAATTTCATTTTTCTGCATCCTCCATTTCCTTTTTGAGTTTCTGGATCGCCCGGGAGTATACTGCGGCAATCCCCTTATAGCTGAGGCCCAGTTCGGCCGCGAGTTCCTCAAAGCTGCGCTCTGCCAACGCCCTTGCAAACAGCACATACCGGTCACGCTCGGTCAGGTTCCACAACGCACGCTCCAGCCGCTTGTTTTCAAAATACATGTCGTTGAAAGAAGTGGGTTCGTCACACACCATCTCATCCAACGGAGCATCTGTGCTGCGCAGCGCATAGAAAACTTCTTCCAGATCTACATATACTTCACGCTGGTCATGTCTGATCCGCGCCTGAATGATGTCTTTCTTTTTCCTCCGCAAAGAGGTTACCAGATAAGCAGTAAACTGGTTCTGAAGGAGGCTGCCGTCTCCTCGACTGCCTTTCTTAAACAACATATTGTTTCCTCCGATTCATCTGAAATTTGGAAAATTCAGATGAATGGAGGCGGTCCACGGCACCGAGCCGGTACAGCGCTGCTAAAAGACAAATAGCAGCCGCAAACACGCAGATTTCCCTGTGTGCTTGTGGCTGCTATCCATTTTCGACATACTTCAACGCAATTCGCCGAGTTTCGACGAGCGAAAGTCGTGATTTCACCAGACGCCTTATAAACGCGTCTGGTAATCTTTTTAGGTGCCCTCCTTAATCATGCGGGGCATAGAAGTCGCTTTGGTCAATAGAAGTTCCTTTCCTTTAATCTAACCCGTTTCTTTTTATCTCTCATTTTCTATCTAACTTGTCTATAAAGTGACTGATTTCACTCTGTTTTCACAATACCAGAAACTTCTGTCTGCTTTTTGTCGAATTGTGTAGCTAAACGCATAATTCCTTGTAAATCCGTACTAATTCCGAAGATTTCCAGTTTTTTAGCGAATGTAACGTATAGTCTAATTGAAATATCCTTTGAGAGCACGCAATATCGTTCAACAAATTTCGACAAAACGGCGATCAACAGGCAGAATAACGCAAAAAAGTGTGCGGCAACTCCATTCCGAGTTGACGCACACTTTTTGCGATCATTAGGCAAGCCGAAGTTCTGCGAGCAGTTCCTCCATGCTTATCTGTCCGGCCAGCGGTTCATAGCTGATCGGTTCGATATCCTCTTCAATTAGATCTTTCTTCTCGTCCATTTCTATCACCGAGAATACATTGTACTGGTGAGAGGCCGAAAAGTCAAATCTCAAAAGTAGTGCTTGAAAGCGTTGCCCTTATAGAAATGACAAGATCGATATGATATAATTTCTAAATACACGACAGAAGAAAGGAGCGATAATTCATGGCGGTCAAAACATGGGAAGATAAATATGAAATCGCTCGTTCTTATTATCAAGAGCACGGCAATCTTCTTGTGCCTGATAAGCATATATACGGAGGAATAAATTTAGGAAATTGGATTTATTTGCAGCGGAAAGCATACAAGGACGGCAAATTACAAGAAAACAGAATTTCCATGCTTATGCAAATTGGCATGGTGTGGGATGTACTGTCCGATAAGTGGGCGCAAATGTACGAGGTGGCAGCATTATATTACCGTGAAACGGGCTCTCTCTTGGTCAATACCCATGCATTATTTCATGGAGAGCAGCTTGGAAAATGGGTAAGCTATCATCGGATGTTGTATGCAGAAGGCAAATTATCACAAGAGAGAGTTTCTAAGCTGGAGCAAATCGGCATGATCTGGGATGCCAGCAAAAACAATATCGCATCATCTTTTCCCGAACAAGCAATATTTTATTACATTCAAAAGGTATTCCCCAATTCGATTAACCGTTATAAGTGCGGTAAACAAGAAATCGACGTATACATACCTGAACTAAACACAGGAATAGAATACGATGGTTTTGGCTGGCATCAGGATCTTGACCGAGATCTCAGAAAAAACAAGCAAATAGCAGCATCTAACGTATATTTAATCCGCGTCAGAGAAGATGGTTGTCCATCTATGCCGTATGATTCAAATTGCACTATTTTCCCTGTTAATCGCGGATACAAGAATCTCCCTGATGTAATCGAAAGCATCATTGAATTATTACACGGAGAATGCACGGTTGATGTGGATTTACAGCGCGACCAGAGTATCATCACAGCCAATTATCTACATGTCTATGATACCAGTTGGGACACCATGTATCAGCGAGCCAAGAGCCACTTTGAGCAACACGGCGACCTCAGCGGCATAAAAGACAAAGAACTCAAGGACTGGATTAGGCGCCAGCGCTCCAGATACACGCAAAAGCAGGTTCCATTAAGAGTAGATCAAATTGACCAACTTAATGCAATCGGAATGGTATGGTTCCCCTATAAAGAGGCATGGAATCATATGTATTCTGTTGCTCAGCAATACTACAGTGAAATTGGTGACTTAAACATACCAACGACCTTTGAATATAATGGCGAACCACTTGGTTCGTGGATCAGTACTCAGAGAATAAAATACAGAGACGGAAAACTCCCTCGAACTTACATTGAGAAGCTAAACCGCATTGGGATGATCTGGGATGCAACTCAGGATTATGATGCCATATGGATGGAAATGTATGAGTTAGCAAAAATACATTTTTCACAGCACGGAGCTTTGCAAATCAAGCAACGAGACAGCAAACTGGGAAGATGGATCAATACGCAGCGCACAAAATTCAAAAACGGAAGTCTTTCACAGGATAGAATCCATCTGCTTGATAGAATCGGGATGGTCTGGAACGAGAATGATGCAGTGTGGGATAAGATGTATGGTTTGGCTTGCAAGTACTATGAAATGCACGGCAATCTGATGGTTGGTGCAAAAGAACAATTTGAAGGCGAGAATCTGGGGCCATGGCTCAAATGGCAATGCACACAAAGGAATGCCCTTACCACTGAACAAATTTCTGCGCTTGAGGCAATAGGTATCGTGTGGCACCGTAATAATGCTAAATGGGACACCATGTTTGAGCTTGCCTCTGAATACTACGCTGAACATGGTAATCTTTTGGTCAATACGCATTCTTTATACAAAGGGCAGAAATTAGGGCAATGGATCAACTGTATGCGCATTGATTACATGAATCGTGAGACCGCTTCTCAGAACGAAGCATTTACTCTTGAGCGTATGCAGAAACTTGAATCTATTGGCATGGTTTGGGATGTTCGCGAATGGCAATGGGAACAGATGTATGCTGCGGCAAAAGCATTTTACGAACAACACGGACATCTAAAAGTTACTATTGAGTACGATAGCAAACTCAAAAAATGGTTGGATAATCAGAGGTCCGCATATCGAGGTTATCCCGGACGAAAACCAATTACCAAGGATCATGAAGATAAACTTACAGCTATTGGAATGATTTGGTAGAAAGACAGCACACCCGAGAACGCTTCACTTTACACAATTACGATCCCCATCCATTAGTATGGATGGGGATCGTTGCTTTTATGATAACTGTGAACGCCTTGTTTCTATCCGTACAACTCCAGTGCAGTTCCACTCTGGATTTAATCCGATCCCAAAACACTGTTATTTAGAAATTAGATTCATCAGCTGCTGATACACCCATTCAGGCTCGACACCCTTTGTGCTCACAGAAACGATGACATCTCCATACTTAACGCTGAACTTCATACGCCAGCCGTCCGTATCACCGGCATCATTGACCTTATAGGCTCGGCAATATACCGTCTCCAATGTCAACTCCTCGGACTCGAAGATGGGATCATTCACAATATCACGCAGATCATCAGGCACGGAGTCTGCTCGGGGGATGGGATAGAGCGAAAGGTCGTAGTTTTCCTTATCGTCCACACCGGTGAGCCGGTGTGCCTCCTCTTCGGTGTAAGGGGTAATCACCCAGGACAGATCATCCATTCCCCGTGACCACATGGCGGTGAGGAAGTTGGAATCCTGGAATTTGAAGCGGTAAATGGATGCATCGCCAAACCCAGCAGGGATCTCAGAAGGCAGATAGCGACCAAAATCCGATTCAGCCCGCGCTTCAACCAGCGTATCGAACCTCTGCTCCGTCAGTTCGGGGATATCTTCCGGTACAATTATGGAGAGGTCGGGCTTGCCTGCCTCATAGTAGGCAAAGCATTCCAGCACACGCTGGAACTCTTCCTTGGCCTGCTCAAGATCGTCCTGCGGAACATTCATTGCAAAGGCGAAGTAGATATCGTTGATGATCGTATATGCAGACAACTCGACCGTATTGCCCGACTCATACTGATAGGCTTTGTACTCCAGACCGTTGCAGACCGACACAGTCTCTCCTCCGGACAGCACATAATCAAAACCGAAATAGTAGTCTGCCAGAGCGATGGTGACCGGAGTTTCCGGCAGGGTCGTTGCTGCCCGCATCACAACTTCCAGCATGTTTCCGTAGTTGTCAAACATTGCATATCCGGAGCAGGTCAAATCCACACTCGGCAACAAAGCAGCCAGTTCCGCATCGGTCAAGTCTTCAGTAAATGTACCTTTGTAGTATGGCCGGTTTGCCGCAATCATCGAAGAAACATCATTGAAATGGAGCGTCCACGGAGTTTGAGGATTTAGTGTAGGCGCCGGATCAACATATCCCTCGTCGCCCGGTCTGAGGATGGGATGACTGGGATAAACATCAGGCGGCTCATCCCGCTGTATCGTTCCATCGGGGTTGGGGACGGGAACGTATCCAGGGCCGGAATCAGTAATTCTCGGAATAACAAATGCACTGGCCACGATCAGGCAGAAACAAGCTGCCATTGCACCCCATTTCGTCCACGCGAGACGCTTCTTTTTCTGGCGCAGAGCCTCCACGCTCTGAATCATATCATCGTCGATCCTTCCCAGAGAATCGACCACTCTATCTTTGCTCATAGATCAAAACCCTCCTTTACGAGATACACTTTCAGGCCTTGGCGGGTGCGGTACAGCATACTCTTGGCCTTGGCCTCGCTCATGCCGCAATATGCCGCCACATCCTTCAGCGAATCGAAGAAATAGTACCTGCCGATGAAGGTGTTGCGTGCATCCTCGGGGAGCGTGCGCAGGAAGCGGTTGATGGCTTCATCCAACAACCTGGCATCAAAAGCCTGCTCCGGCGTGCTGCCATCCGAGAAACTGTCACCCAGCTCATCCAGTGATACAGCATACTCCGAAGCATAGCGCTTGGCGCTGTTTTTCTTTCGGAACAGGTCAATAGATAACTGTCTGGCAATTTTACCCAGATATGTGGACAGGATACTTGGCCTGTGGGTGGGCATGGAATTCCAT
>UMES01047120.1_pt1 | contig 14629 bp, 8 predicted proteins | sample 1964791 | NCBI WGS metagenome assembly UMES01 (sample SAMEA4836024, study PRJEB28245) | human gut metagenome | biome: gut microbiome; material: fecal sample | place: Denmark | collected 2008
TTTCCCAAGGCAGCCGCTCATACAAACGGAAAATCTTTCGCACAATGCTGTCGCCGCCATGCCCCTTTAACTGCCGCTTTGCCGCCGCCTTTGCTTCCGCTTCGGCATCCGCAGTTGCATAGGAAAGCTGTGCAAAGGTCAGCATGGAAAGATCGTTTCGGTTGCTGCCAAAGGCAACACATTTCTTCTGCGGAATTTCCTCCATCAGCCGCTCCAGCATATATTTCTTTGTTGCATTTTTATGATAAATCTTCAAATGACAGTATGTCTCCGGCGTTTCCGATTTATCCCGCAGGAAAAGCAGCTCCTGTTCGGTATCCATCTCTTTTAGTTCTGCCTCCAGTGCATCCGCATCCGCATCCTGCAGCACCAGCAGGATATACACCACAACACCATCCTCCGGCATTTCGCCATAAATATAATTGCGGTAAGGCGATCGGCGGTTAGAAAGATACAATTCTCGTTCTACCTCATTTTTAAATTCGCCAAAATAAATCAGAAGCACATTTTGCCAGACCACGTTCAGGAAATAATGATACTCCTTCTCCTTCACAAGGGTGCAGATTCTGTCCACCCATTTCTTCGGCAGTCCGCTTGTCGCACGGTATCGCTTATCCTTCACATCATACAGCACCGCCCCATCCATCGCGATAACGGGCAGGCGCAAATCAAGCCCCTTTAAATCCGCCATCAGCGAAGCGGGTGTACGCTCTGTCGCAATGGTAAACGGCAGGCCATCCTGCAAAAGCTGATTCAGCTCAAAGGAGGCATAGGGCGAAATACCGTTTTTTTCATCGTATAATGCCCCGTCAAAGCCCGTCACAAAGAGACAGTTCTCTGTCCTTTTCCGTGGCAGATGCAGATTATTGACCCCCAGAGAAACCAGAATCCCGATAATCGTTTCGACAGAACGATTGATTGCCCCCTCCAGCGGCGTATACCCCACATTAGAGAGGCAGACACTCAGCAGTACAATCCCTGCCAGCGCAGAAGCACCCGTGCGCTTCAATAAAACCGTCACATACATCACAGGAATGACCGCAAAGGAAATCACCAGATATCGCAGGATACGCACCTGGTAGGGAATATATTGAATCAGATACAGCACCAGAAGCGCAAAGACTGCCCCCAGCAGTGTGCCGATAATACGGTTTATGGAAACCTGTATGCTGTTTTCCGCATAGGGCTGCATACAGATAATCGCGGCAATCGTAGAAAAAATCGGTACGCCTTCCTCTCCGCGCAGAACATAAAGAAAAAAGCAGATGGCAACCGCCAATGCTGTTTTCACCATACGCATACCGACTCTCGGAATATTTGCAACCATAGGATTTCACTCCTTTTCGCTGTTCTTATTGGCAAAGTATAGAGGAAATCCCTTCTTTCTGTCAAGCTATCTGCCAAAAAAACGTAGGAAAATGCTTATTTTACACGGTTTCCCCCTCACATAACAAAAAAACGCAGACTTTTCATCTGCGCTTTTTTTATAAATATGCCGTACCCTCTGCCACGATAGCAACGCTGCCCGCAATTTCAATTTTCGTAACCGCTCCATTCTGATAGGAAGCTGTTGCGCGCATCACGCCGCCGGGCTGCTTGAGGGAAACGGTAACATCCTTCTTCTCCCTTGCCGCCAGATATGCCCCGACAGCAGAGGTTCCGCTGCCGCAGCCTCTTTCCCAGATGAGACTGACATCCTCCACCGCAACCAACGGTTTCAAGCTTTTCTCCTGCTCATCAAACAGCAGAAGCCCAAACACAGGCGGCAGCTCCTTCGCCCAGACCCTTGCCGCGTGTTCCGCCTTTTTTGCGGCATTCTCGCCCCAAAGGGACGCAGGGACGAGGATATGCGTAATGCCTGCGAAAACAACTACGGTCAGCTCAATTCTTTCGCCGTCCAGCGTAAATGCTCTCTTTTCGATTGTCTGCGGTAAGGGCATTGCCACTCTGCCAAGAAAGCGATGCTCCGCTTCTCGTTTCATTTCGCAGCGAACAAGCTCCTCCGCACCGGAAACCTCAAGCGTAATTTCCGTTTTTTCGCCAATCTGCAGATTTTTCTTCTGCGCCAGCCATGCCGCCAGAGAAAGGCTGGCATTGCCGCAAAATTCCCCCGCCATCATTTGCAGGCGCTTTTCTGCCGCAGGATTTTCTGCTTCCTCGATATAGCCTGCCTGCTCGGCGTATACACTGCCATAGGCAATCAGCCTTTCTGCCACAGCAAGCTGCTTCTCTCTTGCCACAGGCGTTTCGATGAGCAGCGTCATATTTTCCGTAGGGCTTGCTTTGATGAATTTCACTTCCATCCGACCACTTCCTTACTGCTGAAAACGGCTCAGGAAGGCTTTGGTACGTTCCTGCTGGGGATGATTGATGACCTGTTCGGGTTCGCCCTCCTCCACAATCACGCCGCCATCCATAAAAATAATATGATCGGAAACATCCCTTGCAAAGGACATTTCATGTGTCACGATTACCATTGTCATGTGTTCCGCCGCCAAATCCTTGATAACCTTCAGAATTTCGCCCGTCAGCTCAGGGTCAAGCGCGGAGGTCGGCTCGTCAAAGAAAAGAATTTTCGGCTTCATCGCCAATGCACGCGCAATGGAAACACGCTGCTGCTGTCCGCCCGAAAGCTCACAGGGATAAGCGTTTTCCTTGTCCGCCAGTCCCATTTTTTTCAGCAGCTCCCTTGCCTCGGCATAAATTTCCTCTTTTTTGCGCTTGCCGATCAGAATCGGCGGTTCGGTGATATTTTTCATGACGGAATAATGGGGAAACAGATTAAAATTCTGGAACACCAGACCGAAATGCTTTTTGATGCCCTGCAGGGTTTCCTTTGCGGCATAAACCGCCTTGCCCTGTGCGTCCGCCTTTGCGGCATAGTCTCCCAGATAAATCAGATCGCCGCCGTCCATGGTTTCCAGCATGGTTGCGCAGCGCAGAAGGGTGGATTTCCCAGAGCCGGAAGGCCCAATGATAGACACAACCTGTCCTTCTGTTACAGACAGAGAAATATCCTTCAGCACTTCGTTTTCCCCGAAGCTTTTATTGCAGTGCTTAATTTCCAATACCTTATTCATTGTATGCCCTCCTTTCTTAATGGTAATAGCTCAGTTTCTTTTCAATGCGTTCCATTGCAAATGCAACCACACCATTGAAGATGAAATAGAACACACCCGCAACGAACAGGGGCATAATACTTGTTCTTGCAGATGCAATCTGTTTTGCTACAGTGAACATTTCCTCATACGCCAGTACGAACGCAAGAGAGGTATCCTTTACCAGTGTGATAACCTCATTCGTCACAGGAGGCAGTACGCGCTTCACCATCTGCGGGAAAATGATGCGGAAAAAGGTCTGGTTTTTATTATACCCCAGAACGGATGCCGCCTCATATTGTCCCTTGGGGATGGATTCGATACCGGAACGGTAAATTTCCGCAAAATATGCTGCATAGTTAATAGAAAAGCCGATGATAATCGCAGCGAAGCGGTACCATCTGGGCAAAGAAATACGGAACAGATAGTAAGGTGCAAAATTCACCACCAAAAGCTGCAGCATCAAGGGCGTGCCGCGCAGAATGGCAATGAAAACCTTAATGACTGCCTGCAAGGGCTTTATTTTTGACATACGCCCGAAGGCAACCAAAAGCCCCAAGGGCATGGAAAACAGCAGTGTCAGCACAAAAATCATCAGGGAGGAACCCATGCCGCTTACCAGCTGCTGTGCAATAATCGCAAAATTCATAGTAAATTTCCTTTCTTAACCGTAAAATGCAGGAATCCGAGAAATTCCTAAAACGCAGGAAAGGCGGCAGGAGCCTTCCCACCGTCTTTCCCAGCTTTTTTCATAACTGTTTCTTTCTTATTTTCCCAGGCAAAGCATCTGATCCAGATTGTAATCCTTATACTTTGCTGCGATTTCCGCCAGAGTACCGTCCTCTGCCATTTCATCCAGTGTTGCCTGTACCTGATCTCTCAGCTCTTCATTGCCCTTCTTGAAGCCGATTGCATACTGCTCTGTGGAGAGGGGCTCTTCCAGCATTCTGAATTTATCTGCCTTTGTTGTCAGCTGATACTGTGCTACGCCGATATCTACCGCGATGGCATCATTTGTACCTGCCTCCAGATTCATAAATGCTGTGTTGTAATCTGCGATTTCATCCAGAGATGCGAAGGAATTTACGACATCTGCCTTGGATTCATCCTGCAAAGCGGAAAGCGCGGAGGAGCCTGCCTGTGTGATGACGTGCTTGCCTGCCAAATCAGCCTCTGTCTGAATATCGGAATCCGCTCTTACAACATATACGATGCTGTTGTCAACATAGGGCTTGGAGAAGGTGTATTCATCCTCTCTGCCTGTCATGGTGAAGCCATTCCAGATACAGTCGATTGCACCACTGTTCAGCTCCATATCCTTTGCATCCCAGTCGATGGGCTGCTTTACCAGCTCCCAGCCGTTTCTTTCGCAGACCTCAGCAGCCAGATCCAGATCAAAGCCGGCATAATCGCCGCTCTCTGTTCTGTAGCCATAAGGAGGATATTCCGCATCGAAGCCTACAGTGAAGGTCTTTGCGCTGTCAGAGCCGCCGCAACCTGCCAGAACAGACGCACCCATAACCATTGTCAAAAACAGTGCCAAATACTTTTTCATACGTTATCGTCCCCTTTTTCATATCGTTTTTTCATTCCTGCGGAGCGTCGCTCCTTTGTTCTTCATCATAGTATCACATTACCACACTAAAGTAAAGCAAAAGAATCTGCTTTTTCGCCATTATTTTTTATGCAAAATACACAACTCCTTTCGCGCCCTGTGTGCAGTGCCTTCCATCCCTTTCTCCCATCCTTCTGCACGCCGAGTTTTTGTCGATTTTTCAAGATTTTTTACGTTTTTCTATTGACAACCGCGAAAAAAGGTATATAGTGTAGGTATAAAAATAATACAATCAATATCAGTAAAAGATGCAGCCGTAGTCGACAGCATCTCAAACGATAATAGCAAACCCATCGAAAGGTGGCGACGCAAAGCTATAGGGCCTTCCCCCTTGAAAAAGGGCTGGCAGCCAGTTACCGAAAGGAGATTCCGTATGAAACGGCTTTTTTCTTGTGTTTGCACATTTGTTGCAGCCTTTATTTTAATGTCTATGACAGGCGTGGTAACAGCCAGCGCTTCTACAGGTTCTATTGATACTTCCCATGCAAAAGATGGTTTTGTTACCGTAAATTACGCTTCCGATTCCAAATTGAAGGTCGGCATCCAGTACGGTGACAATAAGACCTCCTATAAAAACTGCCCTAGCGGCAAGACTGCCGAATTCTCTCTGGATCAGGGCGATGGCACATACACCATTACCGTATGTGAAAACATTTCCGGTACAACCTATCAGGTTGTCAGCAGAGAAACCGTAAATGCAAAAATCAAAAACGAATATGCTCCCTACCTTATCCCCACCGCAGATGTGCAGTTTGCAGCAGGCGATGCAGTCAGCCAAAAGGCGGCTGAAATCTGCAAGGGCGCAGCAACCGATGCAGAAAAGGTAACCGCAATCTACAACTACATTGCAGGGCATTACACCTACGATGCAAAGCTTGCAGATGAAATCACATCCGGCAAGGTAAGCAAATATATCCCTGACACAAGTGCTACGCTGAACAGTAGCAAGGGCATCTGCTATGACCTGTCTTCCCTGTTTGCAGCTATGTGCCGCAGCCAGAGCATCCCTTGCTCTTTGACAAAGGGCTATGCCGGCAGAAGCTACCATGCTTGGAACAAGGTAAACGTAGACGGTGCTTGGTATCAGATTGATTTGACCTACGCTGTAACAGAGCGTGTACTGAACGCAAACAGCCTGTCCGATTGCGTATCTCCTTTGCACTACACACAGCAGAGTGATTCTCTCACAATCGCAGCATAACAGATTGTAATAATGTAATAAAGAAAAAACACATACCAGGAAGTCTTTTCTTCGCTATGTGTTTCCTATAACAAAACCATTTCTACCTTTACAGATAACGCAGACACAAACGCATGGTACTATCTGGCGGTACAGGAAGCAACCAATAGCCACTACAACACAAGCAAGGAAAACTCTGCCTATGAAAAATGGACAGGCTTGCGCAAAATACTTGATTGAATCGAATTAAGCTGATTATATTCGATTCAGGTGTTTTGCATAAAAACAGCACTCATTTCCCACTATAAAACAGACAAGTTTTCTATATTTAGATAGCGGCATGTTCCCATTTTCCGTGCCGTCATCATTTTTCCGGATTTTTTCAACAAAACTTGCATATAATTGCATACAAATATGTTGAGAATCCACAAAAATACTTGAAATTCTATCAAGTTGTGATAAAATACATTGTAACAGGACTTTGCAATGTATTTTATCTATATAAATACATTATATTATTATCTGTGCGGCTCGTTGAAAGAGCGTGTGTACAGACAAAGGCACAGCCGACGAAAGCCGGTGTCGCAAAGCCAAGGGCCTAACCGAATTTTTCTTCGCACGGCAGCCGGTTGCCAAAAGACATATCGTATCCTCCTTCTTCGGGTCTCACAAGAACAAAGAAGGAGGATTTTTTATGATGAAAAAGAAATCAGGCAAACGCTTTCTGTCCTGGCTCTTGGCTGCCGTAATGATAATTGCGTTGATGCCGGCGAATGCGTTTGCCGAACCACCCACTGAAAGCAGCGGAAACACAGAACCTGCTGTTACAGCCTACTGTCCCAGTTCCGAGGGCGGTACAGATGTTTCCGTAGAGGGATATGATTCCTCTCCGGCAGCAGAAACAAAGAATACTCCCACAGAGGAGCCTGCAAAGGATACTCCCGCAGAGGAGCCTGTAAAGGATACTCCCACTGAGGAGCCTGCAAAGGATACTCCCACAGCGGAGCCTGTAAAGGAATCTCCTGTGGAAGATAAAACAACAGAAGGCACTCCTGCGCAAGTAGGGGCTGTAGAAAACTCCACAGACGAGAAAATCCAAGGACTTGACAAATGAAGTATCTGCGGCTGAACTCGCAGGACTGACAGCCATGCTTGGTGCTCCCGTACCAATGGAGATTTATGCATGGCAGTCTTACCACGTGTATGTTTATGGTTGCTTTAAACACAACGGTAAAAATCTTGATAAAAATGCAGCACTCTACATCAACGGCAGAGCGAAGGCTATTGAATGGAATGGCGATGCATCCAAAGGCGAATATTACATTACCTTTGGTAAGCTAACGGATGCAACAGGCAGCAACCCTTTGTACTACACAAGATATAACTCTGGTGAAGTTCCCAAATGGGAGATTCCTACCAATGACATCGAAACGAGGATAACCAATGGCGAGGTAGACCTTGCTTCCAAAGACACTGAAGGCAGTGCACAAAAAAACGGTCTTGCTACAACCGGTGCGGATGTCAACAAATATGTCAAAGGTAATTGGTCTGGCTTGAAACCTCGTAAGGGTGCAGAAGGTTTTCCCGAAACAGGGACGAAGTGGTCTTGGCATATCGATGGTACAATCGATGTCTACAGAGTAACTTATACAAGAGGTAACCTTCCCGAAAATGAAGAATTTACACCTCCTAAAGAAAGCACCTACTTCTTAGATGATTACACTGTTCGAGGTCAGAAACCCACCTCCCAGAATTATAGATTCACAGGTTGGAAGTATAAGGGTGTAACTTACAACCAAGGGGACAAAGTTCCAGCCTCCAAAAAGGATATCACCTTAGTTGCACAGTGGGCACCGAAAGAGAAGGTTTACACAGTCAACTACAATTGGGGCAGCAATGCTCCCGAAGGTGTTACCCTTCCTACAGACAACACCCCCTATGACTCCGAAAGAAAAGCCATAGACGCGATGGATACAAACTTTAAACAGGGCTATACGCACACAACCACCGATGGTACATACACCTTTAGCGGTTGGACAGAAAATGTAGGCACAACCGATTATAGCGGAGATGAAATAGTTACTCCCATTACCTTCACAGGTACTTGGGACTTTACTCCGAAGCCTGATACAACCTATAGGGTTGTTTACGAATGGGATGGCGGCGACGGTGTTCCCACAGATTTTGTTGAACAGAAACCTGTAGACAATACATACAGCACAGAAGCCAATGCTAACGCTGCAATCGAAAAAGCCAAGACAAACTTCAATGCTAGCACCACTTCCACCGCTCAAAAAGGCGGTACAGAAGGTCTCTGGAAATTCTCTGGTTGGACTGAAACAAGAACTACTTCCGATGATGGAAGCACTGTTCTCATTACTCTGACAGGCACTTGGAAATTCACTCCCACTCCTGTATGGAATCTGAATTACAAATGGACTGGCAACCAGATTCCTACTAGCTTAGACAACAAACCTGTAATACTTCCTAGTGATGATACCAAATATACATCCGAAGAAGATGCTCTCAATCATAAGGATTCTACGTATGAAGCCGGGAATTATATAACCGAAAACGGTGTTTACACCTTCACTGGTTGGAACAAGGTTAATGAACAAAAGGATGCGGAAACCAATATAACAACCATCTACTTCGAAGGTACTTGGACATTCGAAGAAAGAAAATATCAGGCGGTTTATAACTGGACTGGCAATCCTTCTGATTTAACAGCTCCTACAGATATTAGTAAATATAATTCTAAAGACAGTATTCTCAATAGCGAAACGTACAGGTTATATGCAAACGGCTCTACCCACAAAACCGACGATGGTGTCTATACTTTCAGCGGTTGGGATAACGGCACCGCAGTAACTAATGCCGAAGGTACTTTAACAACAATCACCTTCACAGGTAGCTGGACTTTTGATAGCAAGAAGTACAAGGTTGTTTACGAATGGGGTGGCAACGACGATGTTCCCAAAAATGTTACCCTTCCTAAAGACAGCAACTCCTATGAATCCGAAGAAGAAGCCCAAAATGCGATGGATAAGACCTTTACAAGTACATCCACTTCCACCGCTCAAAAAGACGGTAAAGAAGGTCTTTGGACATTCTCCGGTTGGGCTCCTTCCGACCCTGTAGCTTCTACTACGGAAGAAAACACAGAAGTTATCACCTTCACAGGTAGATGGACTTTCGTAGAAAAGGTTGTCAATGTTACTTACAATTGGGGTAACGATGTTCCTTCCGATGTTGTTTCCAGAAAACCTGCTGATACAGCTTACAACTCTGTAGATGCCGCTAAAGCAGATATGGATAAGACCTTTACAAGTGCATCCACTTCCAACGCTCCTAAAGGCAATATTGCAGGTTCTTGGACATTCTCCGGTTGGGCAGAGAAAATAACTACTTCCCCTGATGGAAATACTGTTCTCATTGCTCTGACAGGTTCTTGGAACTTCACACCATCCGAAATCAAGACCATCACAGGTGTTCTGAACACTCTGGTTTGGAAAGAATTCAAATCGCAGCACGGCTACAGCACAGAAGGAACCTTCACTGCAATCGCAAAGGTTATGCCTGTTCATCCAAAAATAAATTCCTACGCGGCTGAAGTAGATGAATCTAGCGACAACAACACAAATACTCCGGGTACAGACAATGCAAAAACCTTCACCGGTACGGTTAATCTGAAAACAGGCGAAACAAGAGCCTTCAACTTCTCCGCAGGTGAAGGTGTGGCTGATGTATTAGAACCCTCCACATACTACGCAGTCTGGATCTCCGAGGTTGAGGGCAACCTTTCCAAGGTAACCTATGACACCACAAAATACTTCCTCACATTTGACACATTTGACACAAATGAAAATAATGAAGTATCCAATATCCGGATTGCAAAAGAGAAGGATAGTGAGAATGATCATCCTAAACTAGAACCCGTAGAAGGCACAACAATCACATTCCACAATATTTACACCTACAAGCGTCACCATTCCTCCAGCGACGGTGGTAATGGCGACGGCAAAAAAGAGGAAAAACCTACCGTAGAAATCAAGGATGATGATGCACTGGGTCTGAATAACACAGACCACTTCGCATACATCGTTGGCTACGGCAACGGCGAGGTAAGACCTCAGAACTCCATCACCCGTGCAGAGGTTGCGGCAATCTTCTTCCGCCTGCTTGAGGATGACGTTCGTGATGCAAACTACACTCGTCAGAATAAATTCACAGATGTAAGCAACGATGCTTGGTACTGCAGCGCAGTATCCACACTGAGCGCGATGGGTATCATTTCCGGTTATCCCGATGCTACCTTCCGCCCCAACGCATCCATCACTCGTGCCGAATTCGCCGCAATCGCAACTCGTTTCGATGTAAACGGCGATAAAACACCCGCAAGCTTCAACGATATCGCAGGCCACTGGGCAAAGGACGAAATCGCTGTAGCAGCCAATAACGGCTGGGTAAACGGCTATGAAGACGGTTCCTTCCGTCCTCAGAACAAAATCACTCGTGCCGAAACAATGTCTCTGGTAAACCGCGTGCTCAACCGCAAACCTGAGACAGCCGAGGATCTCCTGGAAAACATGACAAAATGGACAGATAATGCCGATACCAACGCTTGGTACTATCTGGCAGTACAGGAAGCAACCAACAGCCACTATTATGAATACAAAGAAAATTCTCAGTATGAAAAGTGGACAGAATTGCGTGAAACTCGTGACTGGTCCGAGCTTGATAAATAAATCATAAGCGCTTACAACTCGGAAGGGTTGCTCCCTTCCGCTCCTCTTTCAGACCTCCGGTTTTAAGCCAAGAAAAACCGGAGGTTTTTCTTTTGCTTTTCTGCAATCAAAAAGGACGAAACCCCGTTTCCGGAATTTCGTCCTTTTCTATTCCTTTTTTATCCTGCGATTGCACAGATCCTTACAATTTTGCCCTTAGAATCCTTCGTCAATGCAACCGTGCAGTCATCCCTTGCATCCGAGCAGGCATCCAGAAAGTCCTGCAGCCCATACAAATCCTCATCATATCTGAGGTTTCTCTTATAATCATCCGCATCCGCCGCCGCAGAAAGCTTATACACAAATTCTGCACGGGTGCTGATTTCAAATGTTTTTTTGCTGCCGTTTACCCTTACCTCGATTTCATCTGCTCTTCTGTCAACAGATACCAGCTCGCCGCGTGCATCCTCCCAGAACGCCGTAATCGTTTTTACCTCACCGCTGCCGTTATAGCCCAGCTCCACATAAATCTGGGAATCGCCATAGGCATAGTCCAACTCACTGTTCAGCTTCGTCAGACTGATGCTTTCGCCGCCCAATCTCACTGTTACGCTGCTTGCCAAATCCATCTTGATATTCAGCCCTGCCGCCGTAACGGTAATGGTTCTCTTATCCTCAACCAAGTCTCTGAGATAGCCTTCCTTCGCGTCCGCCATCTCCGCGGTAATTTCGCAAACATCACCATTCTTATCGAACCCCAGCGTAACATTGAAGCTGTAATCCTTATAGCTGTCAATCAAATCGGAAACATCCCTGTTCTTGCCATTGATGGTTACATCCACATCATCCGCCAAACCGTAGGTATAGTCCTTTTCCTTCGCTACAATCGTAAGCTCTCTCTTGCTGATTTTACTCAGCTTGCCCTTGTTATTACTGCTGAATTTCGATACTGCAAGAAGCTCCGTTACCTCGTCATCCCTGTTGGTGTCCACCGAAACGGTGTACGCCTTGCCATCGCGATAGCTTTCCCGCAGGGCAGAAACACTGCTCTTCTTGCCGTCAATCCGCACTGTCACATCATCACTCAGGTTATACTGATATGTCTTACTTCCTGCCGTAAATTCAATGCGTTTGCTGTTGAGGAAGGTCAGCGTGCCGTTGTAATCATCCTCCATAGAGGTAATCTTAATCTCCGAAACCCTGTTATTCTTATCCAGCTTCAGGGAAACCACAAAATTGCTGTCATCATAATTCCGTTGGAATTTGCTGAACTTCATCGTATTGCCGTTATAGGTAACCTCCACATCGCTTGCCAGAGTGTAGGTATATTCCTTCTTGCCGGATTTGATGGTAATCTCGTCATCCTCCACATCCGTCACAGTGCCGTCAGTGGGGTTGTTTGCATTCACCACCGCTACAACCTTCAGCACATATTCATCCTTATCCAGAGTCAGTGTTACGTCATAGGAGGTATCCTCCAAGGCTCTGGAAAGCTTGCTGACGGTCGATTTCTTCCCATCCAGTCTGATTTCCACATCATCATCCAGATAAAATTTCTTTTCGGTCGAGCCATCCTTGACCGTAATCTTGGAATCGGTGATATCCTTCAGCTCATATTTCTTTTCAGTTGTCTGCTTGATGCCGTTCTTGGAATATGTCACCGTGATACTGCTCATATACTGCCCTTCGTAGGTCACCTTCACAGTATCCCCTGTTTTGATATCCGAAAGAGCAATCGTCTGTCCGTTATATTTCGCCGTTACCTTTCCTTTCACCCCAAACAGGCTCAAAGAGGAACCGCTTGCCGTCATCGTCAGGAAAATATCCCCATTCTGCATCGTCTTGCAGTCGGTCACTGTCCCTGTTGCGGTTTTCTGGTTTGTTTCCGTTCCCTTGTTTTCCACCAACTTATTATAGGATTTTACGGAAAGCACCGCCATCTCCGCACGAGTGATGTTCTTCTTGGGATTGAATTTATTATCCGAATCCCCCACCATCAAATTCACTCTATACAACAGCTCCAGATAGGGCACTGCCGTTGCGGAAATCGCATCCTTATCGGCATAGCCCAGTGTTGCACCGGATTTCACGTCATACCCCTTTACGGTATCCATCGCCTTCCCGAAAATCACGCCGACATCCTCGCGATTTGCCGCCTTTGTGCCGCCCTGCAGCTTATTCAGCTCCGCCGTTGTCAGAATACTATTTTCCAAGCCGTATGCCGTTGCCTTATACGCCCACGTCGGGATGTTATACGCGCTGATTACAGGCTTCCATTTTGTCACCGTTGCATCATTGACATCCTGCTTCGTGTATGCCTTCATGATGGAATACATCAGCTGCACCGCTTCGCAATAGGTCACGTTGTTTCTCGGCTTGCAGTAACGCTTGCCGTTTTCCTCGTAGCCGCTCATCAGCCCAAGCTCTGCCGCCTGATTCAGAAACGGCTTAAAGCCCGACCACGTCACCGTGTTGATATCCACAAAGGTTGTTGCCGCATAGGCAGGCACTGAAATACTGCCCATCAACAGGCTTGCTGTTGTTGCCAAGGTTAGAATCTGCTTTGTTTTTTTCATACCTTCTGCCCCCTTCTTGTTCTCTGTTGTCTCCAAAAGGACAAACCTCTCTGTCATAATTGTATCATAAATTTCAGGAAAAAATTCTTTCAATTTCCTTAATCTTTCGCATTTTTTACGACTATCTTTTCTCTTAGACGAAAATTTTTCCGTTTTGTTCCACCCCTGTCCCCTGCTTCGCATAAACAGAAGCCATCCGGTTATCCATTAAAATCGTCACTTCATTTTTTCTTCCTCCGCCGAAGACCCTTTCGTCATTTTTCCTATACAAAACATCGGCTTTTCTTCACTTTAACATAGAAAAAGCCCCTCTGCAATCGTGATTCTGCCGATTGACAGACGGCTTTCTTTTCGGTAATGTATTTCTATAGAAACACGATTTTAAAGGAGGTATGATACCCATGAAAAAACACGAATTACAAACCCCTGCTATCCTCTTGGATCTGGATAAGCTGGAGCACAATATCCAATCCTGGCAGGCACTCTGCAACGAAAACGGCAAACAGCTGTGGCCCATGATTAAGACGCATAAAAGCACCGCCCTTGCGAAAATGCAGCTGGACGCAGGTGCAACAGGCTTTCTCTGCGGCACATTGGATGAATGTGAAATGGTTTATCAGCTTGGCGCAAAGCATATCATGTATGCTTACCCCACCGCAAACCCTGTCAATATCCGCCGCCTGCTGCCCTTTGCCAAGGATGCAGAGCTGATTATCCGTCTGGATACTGTCCGCGCGGCAGAAATTTTAAACAGTGAAGCGGAAAAAGCAGGTGTCATCGTTTCCTATACCGTCATTGTGGATATGGATTTCCACCGCTTCGGGATGCCAGCAGATGCAGTTGTGGATTTCGTAAAAACGCTTTCCTCCTTGAAAAATCTGAAATTCCGCGGCATTTCCACCCATCCCGGACAGGTTTATGGCTGCACCACAAGAGCCGCTCTGGAGGAGGTTGCTAAGCTGGAAAAGGATACCATGAAAAGGGCTGCCGATGCTCTGGCTGCGGCAGGCTTCCCCTGCGAGATCATTTCCTCCGGCTCTACCCCCACCTTTGAGATTGCCGTAAAGGATAAAACTCTCAACGTAAGCCATCCCGGCAACTATACCTTCTTCGATAACATCCAGATTTCCCTTGGCACCTGCGGCGAGGATGCTTGCTCCTTACGCGTATTGGCAACCGTTGTTTCCCATCCCTCCGAGGGGTTCTATCTCTTTGATGCCGGCTCCAAATGTCTGGGTCTGGATCAGGGGGCGCACGGAAATTCTGCCATCAAGGGCTTCGGGTATGTTGTCGGGCATCCTGAGCTGACGATTGTCGGGCTTTCCGAGGAGGTCGCAAAGGTAAAGGCAGACGGCACATGTGATTTGCAGGTCGGTGATCAGGTTGAAATCATCCCGAATCATTCCTGCTCCACCGCAAATAATACCGGCTGG
>UMES01011305.1_pt1 | contig 14594 bp, 12 predicted proteins | sample 1964791 | NCBI WGS metagenome assembly UMES01 (sample SAMEA4836024, study PRJEB28245) | human gut metagenome | biome: gut microbiome; material: fecal sample | place: Denmark | collected 2008
GATGCAAGCACTCGTCTGTCAGTTTGGGCAGACCAGCTTTCGAGAACATCTCCATCTGGGGCAACCCTTTGAGAACGATGAAGTATCGTTCAGGGTCAACTGTAACTTTGCGTTTCAGATACTCCATGAACCCTGTTCTGCTGAGTCCACGGCGCATCAGGTCGGGCAAAGTTTTGCCATAGACACGGCCATTGTAGTCGTGATAGTAATAGGCCGTGGCACTCATGTGCCCGCCCTTGATCCACCGGGTATTTGTCTGACGGTAGACATCCCAGTAGTAGGCGCGAAGCGGATAGCCGTAGCGGTCATAGATCACACGGCGAATCTCAAAGGCACACTGGCTGGGGTTTTTATAGTTACCTTTCTGATAACGCCTGCTGGCGTTGAAGAGCCGGAGCATCATACCGTCCTTGCACCGCTGCATGAGATACACAAAATGGCGCTTGGTATCAATCGTGCCGGCCTTGCCCATGGACTTGAATGTGATCTTATGCCGGCAGCAGGGACAGCGCCCCTCTTTGTTGTGTTTGGGTGCCTGGATTGGGACATCCTTTTCACAGTAAGAGCAGTATCCCGTTTTCGCGCCCTTTTTGCTGTACTGGTAGAAGATGAAGTGCTCCGGGATGCCGACCTTGCCAACCCACTTATCCCAATCCTTGGGCTTTGCAGGAGTCTGGGAGAGGTCTGCGTCCCACGGGTCTGTCTCGCGGCGATGGCGTACTTTCAACTCGTCGGCACGAACACCTTGCTGGTACTTTAGGATGCCCCAGTAGTCACCGGTCTGGGTTCCGAGATAGTTCAGCACTATTTTGGCATCCTTTTCAGAGATCCACCGGGCAGTACGCACGTAATAAGACTCTTCCCAGAAGAGGCGATCCAGCTTTGCAGTCAGCCAGCGTTTTTTCTCATAGTCATAGGTAATCCAGCTCTGCGCTTTCTTATCCATGAACACGGTATACGCAGGCATTCGGCTGCCCAGACGCATACTCTTGGGAAGATAGAGCGCAACGAGCAAAATGTCCTCACGGACAGCGCCGCGCATGAACAAGTCGTATTTGCTCTCTTCCCGGGTATAGCTGCCGTTCCAGTATTTATAGGTAGTCTTCTTGGGGATATCCTCTGCGGCCATACGCATCATGGCAGGCGTCGCTTTAAGGATAGGAAGTGTAAGCAGGTCATTCTTTTTCATGTCAAAATCACCTCTCTTTCGGAGAAGTCAATGTCGTACCACTTTCCGGGCAGCACCTTGATACCATCCACTTGGGTCAGCCCAACCTGAATGATTTTTCCGGTACGCGGGTCTTCTTTGGCAAGTGCAAGGACATCGCCCATTTGCCCACTGGCTTTGGGGTCGATGCCTCGCACTACAGCATAGCCGCAGCTTGCTTCTCCGGTTTCTTCGTTGACTTTGCTGTTCCACTTCCGTTTCGGATGATCCACCATGTATGCCAGCGCATGGAGGAAGAACTCTGTGCGGCTGAGCTTACGCAGGATGGTCAGCTCCGTACAGGAAATCTTGGAATCGTGTTCATCCTCATCCACATCACCACCGGCATTGACCAGGTAGTATTCCGAACGCTCCATATTGGAGTAGTAGGTCAGGCAGTCCAACGGATCTTCCGCACAATGGAAGCCGTTGGCTCTGCAATTAGCCTTATCGGTAATGTTCAGCCCCATCACAAAATGGTATCCTCGGCAAATCAAGCCGGGTTCAAATCCTTTATAGGCAATCATCATGCACTTGCCCCCAACATTCCGAAATCACCCAGCGTCATTTGACCTACATCAGCCGTTTTGGGCTGCTCGGGTTTCTTGTCCACAGGCTTTTTCTCCGCAGTTGGCTTTGCAGCGTCTTTCTTGCCTTTGCCCTTGGCAGCAGTTTTGGAAGGTGTCTTGCTCTTGCCGACGTAGGGCTTGGGCACAAACTTTTCTTCCTCTTCCTGATCCTCCTTGGCGTTGGGGTCGTTGAAGTAGTCTTCCGCCCACTGATAGCAGAGATCGTCCGGTACGTCACAGCCATAGATACCGTTGCGGTCAGGCTTAATGCCGTTGTCCTTCATTTCCTGCTCAACAAACTCCTGCGCTTTCCGGTTGATGTACCAGATACAGTGGATCATGGTCTTGCGAGGGTGCATGACCCGCTCTGCAAAGGCTTGGTCAGACAGGCACAGCGTCTGAATATGCTCGGAAATGCATTCCTTCATATTCCGTCGTGTCAACCGCTCCGTATCTGTACTGATGCGCTTCATAGCCTCCGCCATCAGCTCCTGCTCGGTCATGGATGCGATTCGTGCAAGCTGGGCCTGCTCGGCATCCTTTTTGGCCTTCTGCCGGGCTTCGAATTCTGCTTTGCGCTTGGCTTCCGCTTCTTCATGGGCGAGCCGTTTGGCCTCCTCATCGTCATCCTTTGATGCCTGATCTTCCGCTTTCTCCGCAACAGGTGCCGCAGATATTTCAGGCATTGCAGGTGTCGGTTCTGGCTCGGTTTCTGCCGCAGCAGCGGGTGCAAAAGCCGACTGCGTATCGCACATGGTTTCCGGCTCGCCAAAAGCCGGCTGCTCCGTATCAGCGGAAAACGGATCGTCTCCGTTGCGCTGCATCATATCCATCTCAGCAAAGATTCCCATTAAAAAATCCTCCTTTGTAATAGGTGAAAAGGGACACAGTATGGCTCTTGCCAACTGCGTCCCTTTCTTCATGTAGCTTAGACCGTATAAACCAGTGTGCTGAACGGGTCAAAACAATAGCACACAAGGTTCGGGTACTGCGCTGTCTGTTCTTTGATTGTTTCCTGGATAGAGCGGGCCAGATCCTCATTGTAGGAGTGGTCCCAGCCTTCCCAGACCATCGCTGTAAAATGTCCGTATTCCGGGCGGTATCGCACATCGATCCCCAGGTCACGGCAAGTAGTCAGCATTGCTTCCAACTGCTCCATCTTCTTTGTGTCCATGGTCATTTTCTCATCGGCTTTGCCAGCATGGGAGAAAACTTGACCGGTACGAAAGATGATATGTCTCGGTAGAAATAGCTTCTGCCGTCATTCCCATACAACTCGACCACATCGGAAGCGGAGATGCTGCGACCGGCATAATGCTCCGGAAGAGTGCTGCTGAATCGCTGAACCAGCGTTGCCAGCACCTCATCTGCAGCTTGCTCCTTGGGGCAGATCAACTCGCCATCGTGCACAAGACGATATTCAGATGCAGGCGGTTGTTCATAGCCGGCCTTATGCAGGGCGTCAATGCCAGAAAATGCGAAAGGCTTTGTCTTACCGTCCTCAAAGTCCAACTGGTAGATCCGAAATCTCTGATGGCGGCGCTGGCCGTCCAGAATCTGCTGAAAGGTGGTAGACAAATCGGTCTGCAGAAACACATCGTATTCCTGCTGGGTCAGGCCCAGATAGTCGGTCAGCCGTACACCATCTTCAGGCAGTTGGTGCCATTGCTCAATACAGGCATCAATGTGGTCGATACCACAAAGGCCCGATAGGTATTGCTCCTTGAAGTTCATTCTCTGATCCTCCTTCGTTTCTGTCTTTTTGCGGCGCAGAGCAAGCTGCCAGTCATCCATCCCCTTATAGTTCGGGTTCCAGGTTAACCGGCGGCAGTTCAGGCCATATTTTCTTGCCATCAAATAGATTTTGGATGCACCTTTATCAACCATCGCGTTGCGGTATTTATCCATATCTTCAGCTTCGATGATTTCCTCTGTGCCATTCTTTTGCAGAAAAGCGAACAGAGCATCCAGCTGTGACACATTGTTGGCACCTGCTGTTGCCACAAAGGTCCGTCCCATTAAGGCATGGCAGATATACGCTTTCAATCCACCCTCAATGACATACACCACACGGGCGCAGGGGTCACCGATGAAATGTACCGGGCTGCCGGAAGATGTACCCATGTTCTTTCCACTGGAGGAGAGCCACAGATACTTTGTCCCTTCCTTCTCCGGCGGGTCGTTTTCATCTTTAATCGGGTGGTTGAGGCGAATCTGGAGACCGTGGATCAGTCCATCCACACCACGAACAGGGATCAGAAATCCAGCAGTTCTCTGGTGAAACTTGACTGTCCAGTGGCCTTTGTCATTTACATAGAACCCTGGGACTCCCTTGACCGTACATCCCTGCTTCATCAGCCGTTCCGTAATCGAGCGACAGAGATAGGGCGGCGGTGTGCTTTTGAAGCCAAACCGTTCGATCTGCTCACTGGACAATCCCCGCTTGATGCGCAGATGTTCCTGATGGGCCGGTGACAGTGACAACATAGCGAGCAGCATGGAGTAGGTCTGATGGATCTCCTGTACGGAGGCTCGTTCCGACTGCGGCTGTTCGGCAGGCTGTGTCTGCGCTGTTACCGTGTACTCCGGTGCAAATCCCTCTGTCTGGAGTGTCTCACAGATTTCACGATAGGCGTCTGAGTTGCTGATGCCATAGACTTTGGCATACAGCGCCAGCATTCCGCCGCCTTCATTGCAGTAGTTGCAGCGCCAGACATTCTTCGCCAGATTCATATTCATCTTGCCACGGCGGTCACCGCAGATAGGACAATCCGCATAAACATGACCCGGCCCCCTCCGCCTGATATTCAGACGGAGGAGGGAGGCCACATCCATGATGGTAAAGGGGAAGTCCCTGGAATCTATAGGAACCAACTCCTTCCATCTCTCCCTGCCTTACGGCAGTTCAACTGTTATCCGGCTTTGCGCATACCCATGTCATTCAAGACGAGAGTAGCGGCCGCCTTGAGCACATTGTCGCCATTGTCAGAGAAAACATAGAAACGCAGGCTGGGCGCTCTGCGCTCGGCAACCTGTGCCAAAGTCCAGCCCTTGCAGACGCCGCTGTTCACCACATAATTGCGTGCTTCATCCAGAGTCATACGCTCACTGATCTCCTCAACGGTCATATCGGGCGTATAGCTGGGGGCCGCAGGCTCTGCAACAGTCGCGGTGGGCTCTTCGGTAACAGCGATGGCAGGTGCCTGGGGTTCCGCAGCAACAACCACTTCTTCCTGAGCCGTAGAGGCAGACATCGGGAAGTCCGTAACAACAGCAGTAGACTGCTTGCCCAGCAGCTCGTTCATAGCGTTCATGTCAGGTACCTGCTGCTCCTGCATGACAGGTGCGGCCTCAATCGGCTGAGTGACGGGTTCAGGCGCGGAAACAGGAGTTTCTGCTGCCACGGGTTTCGCCGCTTCTACAGCTTTCGGCGCAGTACTAGGAGTCTGCGCAGGCGCCGTCTTGGTCTCCGCACTTCTCACCTCAGCAACCGGAGCAGTCTGCTTGATTGCCTGCGGCTGTGCAGGTGCGGCATTACGAGCTTCTAAGACTGCAGACAGCGGCACCTCAGAGCCGTATCGGGCAGTACCGGCACCTTCCACAAGGTCACAAAGCTGGATACCAAATCCCGCGTTCTCCAGAGCTTCGTTGAGTGCTGCGTCCTGCGCAGCCTGAACGAATTTACCGTCCGGAACTTCCTGTGCAGACACCGTGGAAGTAAAACGAGCCAAAGGTTCCGGATCATCCTTGCTGGCATAGACCATGGCCTCAAAGACTGCCATCTGGTCATTGACCCGAAGCGGCTTAACAACCATTCTGCCGTTGGGGCAGGCCAGTCGGAACCACAGCCGCTTATAGGGCAAGTCCAGTTTCAGCACTTTCTCGCCGGTACGCTCGGAAGTTGTCCGCCGCAGGAATTTCAGCGGATTAAAACCAGCGACTTTACGCAGTTCGCTGGCAGCCGGGACAGAGTTGATAACAGCATTGGTTGGGTAGTTCATTTCGTTTGCTCCCTTCATAAATAAAATAAGAGATGAAAATGCTCCATTCTGCATTTCATCTCATTTCAACTGGCTTTTTTCAGTTGTTCGTCCCCAGATTGACTGATCGGGGGATCGCTATGCGTAAGCGCCTTGTAGTAAAGCGTCATTCGCTCACCCAGCAGGGTATTGCGTTTACCTTTGTTGGTCTTGTGGATCGCCATGAACAGGGCTTTTTTCTGACCGACCAACAGCACTCTGCGCTTGGCACGGGTAATAGCGGTATAGATCAGATTCCGGGTCAAGAGGATCTTGTGTGCCGGCAGCATAGGAATGATGACCGTGTCGTACTCACTGCCCATAGCCTTATGGATGGTCATAGCATAAGACAATTCCAATTCGGTCAGGCTTTCCAGCGGGTAGTTTGCATAACGGCCATCGAAGTTGATTGTGACTGTCTTTTCCTTGATCCCGCAAATGGTTCCAATGTCGCCATTGAAAACACCCATGGCAACTTTTTTCCCGTTGCGGTCAAACAGGGCTACATCGTAGTTATTTTTCGTCTGCATAACTCGGTCATTCAACCGGAACAGCTTCCCGCCGAATATGACCTCCGGGATTTCCTCCGCCGCAGGATTGACCTCATCTCGGATGGCCTCGTTAAGGCCATTGGAAGATGCTTCTCCTTCAGAGCGGAAGGGGGAAAGGATCTGTACCTGCTCCATACCGCTTTGCGCAATTTCCTGACGGTATAGGCTTCGGATCAGTTCTGCTACCTCTGTCTGGCTTTCCGCCTTAATGAATGCGAAGTCAGGGCCATAGTAGAGGTTGCTGTTTTCCTCATTGATGAACTTGGCGTTGTAAGCAATCAGGCTGTCCTTTGCCTGACGGAAAATCTCATTGAGAACCGTAACAGGAACAAGGCCGCTATTGATCAACTCATGAAACACATTGCCGGCGCCTACACTTTCAAGCTGGTCAGCGTCACCAACCAGCAGCACTTTTGTTCCGGGTGCAATACGGGCAAAGAGCTGGTATGCAAGCCACATATCCATCATGGATGACTCATCCACAATGAGCAGGTCTGCTTCCAGCGGTTTTTTCTTCTGCCATCCGGCATCTTCACCATGCAGGCCCAAAAGGCTGTGCAGCGTCTGCGCGGTAGCAAGGCCGGTTGTTTCCGCCATGCGGCGACTGGCTTTGCCCGTGGGTGCGCCAAGCATGATATTCTTCCTCGGGTAGAGACTGCGATAGGCCTCGATCACGGCTTTCAGGATGGTACTTTTACCAGTGCCGGGGCCGCCGGTGATAATGGACAGGTTATGCCTGAACGCCATCTCTACACCTTCGCTCTGACGCTGGGAGAGGATGATGCCGAGCTGTCCCTTGACCCGCTCCAACACGGGTGTCAGATCGACTGGTTCGGGTTCCTCCAACAGCATCTTTACGACCTTACAGGCGGTCTCGCTCTCCTGTTTGAACACATGGGGAAGGTAGATATTGCCCTTATTGGATACCACCACATCAGACAAAATCATATTGCTCAATTCCTTCTCGATTTGCTGCTGACTCAATCTCCCCTCGGTCGGGGGGATTTTTTCGTTCAGGAGCAGAAGCGTGCTTCGGATCAGATTCTCCGCCTCAACATAGAGGTGGCCGCCTTCACTTCGGGACCGCTCCAGCGCATAGAACAGGGCTCCCTGTACGCGCATAGGGTCGTGAAGGTTTCCGCCCGATTTCTGAACGATGGCATCTACTCTACGGAAACCAAAGCCAGGAATCTGGCAGAGGCGATACGGACTTTGCCGTATCAGAGAAACACCGCCAGGGCCGAAGTGCTGATAGATCTTCATCGCTGTTGCCGGGGTGACCTTAAACGGAGCCAGAATGGTCATCAGGTCACGCATGACTTTGCTCTCCGCATAGCCGTTCTTGATGTCCTCCAGCCTATCTTCCGTAATACCTCGAATCTCCAATAGCTTCTCTGGATGGTTTTCAATCACATCCAAAGACTTGAGCCCAAAGCGCAGGACGATGGCATCAGCCGTCTTTTCTCCAATGCCTTTCAAAAGTCCGGATGCCAGATAACCCCGGATACCTTCAAGCGTTGGCGGAATGATCTCGCTCCACCGCTCAACCTGCAGCTGACAACCATGCGTGCCCTTCGTCCAGGTGCCGTCATACTCGAAGTTCACGGCATCGGTCTGAGGCAGGTCATAGCCTACTGCAACGAACCGGATCAGGTGATCGCGGTAAGTAAACGGGCTGCGTGCTTCCTGCGGAATCATAATGTCTGCGGTCTTGAGCCGCAGGACAGAGTATTTGCTGGCAGCGTTAAAAAATAACACTTTATCAAATGCCGCAACAATACCCATATCGTTGCTTCACCTCCGTGGGACAACTAAGCCGCTTTCGGCTTTGTCTCTTTGATATAAAATCTCCTGCTCTCGGAGATTGTGACATACTCTTCGTAAATGTCCGGATGCACCTCCTTCATTCGTTCAAGGCCCTCCTTGGTTATACCGGGCGTTCGAACAGGATTGAATGTAACGGTGAACCGCCTGTCGGTGTCCTCGTAGGTTGCCTGACAGCTTGTTCCCATTGCCTCGACCAGAAGCCCTTTCAGTCGGGTCATTTCGCTTTTGATTTGCTCCAGCGATTTATTGACCTCACTTTTCTGCTTTTGAAGCTCAATATAGCGTGCAATTTTTGGATACTGCGGCATCGAGAGAATAGCAGGCGGCGCATCCTTTTCAGACGGCCCCAGCTTCCGGCGCAGGCTCTCCAAAATCAGCTCGCCATCCTCGGTGTAGGGGGGCGGCACTTTGGCAAGCACGTTCTCATGCCAGAAGTTCTGCTCCAAAGCGATCAGCTCAGCTTCATAGTCCATATCACGGTCAATGTGTCGAATGATTGCCTCGTCCTCATTGTTGCCATACAGGCAGCAGAAATAGACGCGGTCGATATTCATGACACTCATGTAATGGCGCCCCTGGGATTCGTAGTAGATGGGAACGATCTCTTTGCCGTTGTACCACCAGTTGTCTTTGGCATTATAGTTCGTGGTCTTGATCTCTAAGATGGCAATGCTGCCGTCTGGCAGTTCCACGAGGTAATCCAGGTCGGCCAGCATCCACGGATAATGCGGATGCTGAAACATGCACTTGCGCTGGAATACTTTCAGTCCGGTCTTTTTGGCAAAGATTTTGGCAACCAGCGGCTCCAGGAGATTTCCCATCTCCATCGCAACCCAGTTTCCCTCATCGTCCGCTGTTACAATGTTCAGCTTGTCGTAATAGAGGTCTCTGGCCGTGCGGAATGGCGATATACCAAGGATCGCCGCTGCATCACTGCCGCCGATTCCGAGACGACGATATTTCAGCCACTCGTCCCGGGGCAGATCTGATGTGTCTACAAGGATATTCGGTTCGTATGTTTTGCTCTGTGTCAAATACTGACGCCCCCTTTCACAGGCGTACCACGTTTCCTATGCTTCCTGTTTGATTGATCGCACCACGGCGGACCAGTCGGGCGGTGTGGGAACTCCCACGGTTTCAAATGACTGCTGCGGTTCATTGCTACGGCTCCTTTCTGTTGATTTATCCTCAAAGCCTGTCGGCGTTTGGGCGAAAACAAAAAAAGAGCGAGAATGACCGTTATCTGGTACATACCAGTTTTGCTCACCGTTTGGTGGGCACAGCCATTCTCGCTCTCGGCGAATACGGAGAAATTCCCCGCTATGAAAATAAAATAATCAGCAGTCGTCGGCCGAAGGGCGCAACAATCCCGCTGATGTTTCGTTCAATCCAAGCAAAACGTGTGCAATGCAAGCGAACTCGCCAGTAGGCATAGCCTACCCTCAAAAGAGGAACGCACATAGAATCAATTACAGATGAAGCGTAGCACAATATTGGGTTTATGTCAATACCAAAACACAAGATATTGTGTTTTGGTATTATTTATTTCCCTCCATGCAGAATAAATTTTTTCTCGTTCCTATGTTAAAGGTGAATCTACCGCATTTACCATGTACCTTGAAAATGCCGCATTGATTGCTGGCACAATAGCCCCATCCGGAAGTGATACAGGAGCTGTAGATAGTGTGCATCTGCGCGCCTACAGACAGAAATCTACATAGTGGAGCCTGAAAAAACGCGGTCTAAATTTGAGCGCAGGAAATGATCCGGGCGCATGGGGAGTGTATGGAACAAGGTTAATTCTATATAACCTGGCAATAATACAAATATCTTACAAAGGAAAGGATGATTGAATGAAAGAAGACAAGAGTAACCAGCCTCTGGAGAACTCAACCACTTATCATGTCGAAAATCGACAGTTTATTGTTCGTAGAAAGTTCGGGACGCAAAGGACTCTTTCCGAGATCCTTGTAACTGAGATTTCAAACGGGTTACTAAAAAATGGAGTTTTGAATTCGAGCCCTGATTATCGTATAATTAAACCGTAGTTAGTGCTGGGAATGGAGGACCGTTTTGACAGCCTTATTATTAGCGTACGTCTACTTGCGATTATCCGAAGAAGAATTCAAGTGCGGAGAGTCATCTAGTATCCAGAACCAAAGAATTGCAATCCGCCAATATTGTGAGCGTCACGGAATAACCATTATTCGCGAGTTCGTTGACGATGGTTTTTCTGGAGGAAATTTTGATCGCCCTGGATTCAATGAAATGCTTCGCTATTTGCAGAAGAAGGAAGTAACCATGGTCTTGACTAAAGATCTTTCTCGTCTGGGCCGTGATATGCGTGAGTCCTCGTATTATGCAGAAACTTTCTTCCCGGAGAATGGAATTCATTATATTGCAATCCACGACAATTTTGATTCCGAACAGGACAATACGCTTGCACCGTTCCAGTTTGCAATGAACGACGTGTATCTGCGTGACACTTCCAAAAAAGTTAAAAACATTTTGAACGCCAAAAAGAAGGCAGGCGAATATGCGGCTTGCCCTCCTTACGGCTATGCTAAGAATCCTCGTGACAAGTCAAAACTCATTCCAGACGAAAAAACCGCCCCAATCGTTCAGATGATATTTCAACTGGCAAGCGAAGGTAAATCGACCCGTGCAATTTGTGACCAGCTGAATGCCGAAAAGGTTATTCCGCCATTGAAATACCGCGTCGAATATACTGGAGAGTTCGGAGAAAAGGGTGCTGCAAGAGCATCGGATGCGTGGAATTATGTTACTGTCAAACGTATTCTCCGAAACGAGGTTTATCTCGGTCATACACTTTTGGGCCGTAGCAAAAAGGTTAGCCTTAAAGCAAAGAGGAAGGTTGCGCTGGATCGCAGTGAGTGGCATATCACAATGAACACACATCCACCGTTAGTGTCTCAAGATGTCTTTGATGCTGTTCAACGGAATCTGAAAGCATCTGCAAAGGAATGGCAGAAGTATGAGCACGTTAGGCGTAGCATCTTTGGAGGCATTGCATTCTGTGCGCATTGTGGCACTGCTATGTGTAGTGCCGGCTCTGTCTATAAAGGGGAGCGCGAAAAATATTGGTATCTCCAATGCAACAACTTGCCCAAGCGAAGTCCGAAACATTGTGACCATCCCGCCAGAATCAAGTACACGGATTTTCTTGAGATTATTACCAAGGAACTGAACGAATTTATTAGCCTGACCGATGAGGAAATGGACGAAATCATTCGTCAAGTTCAAGCTGAAGCTCAAGGCGGACAAAAAGAACAGCAGGCCAAAAGCATGATCAGAAACATCGAGAAACGCCAGAAGCAAATCGATGATATGATTACAAAGCTTTATATGGACAATGTTTCAGGGCGTATTGATGATGAGCGGTTGGAGCGCATGGTGAGATCTCTCGATGAAGAATCCAAAACCAACAGCTCAAAGATTGCTGAGTTACGGGATTCAATCGAGGCTGCATCGCAAGTCACTGACAATTATCGCGACTTCTTCAAATTGGTCAAGCAGGCCACGCACATTGAAACCCTGACACAAGATATCGTTCGTACTTTTATAGATCGAATTGAGGTGAGCGAGCGTATCCTTCCTGAAGGAACTACGATTGCTGGGCCCAAGACACCGTACAAACAAGAAATCAGGATTTTCTATCGCTTCATCGGAGATATTTCTGGCGAGCCGGTACGCGAGGTCAGCCGCGACGAAGCAAGCTAATCAATAGAATCCTGAAATAATGAACATCATTTTTCTAACCTCGAAACTGTCCGTCAACACATGGATCGAGGTTCAACCGAAAATTTCAATATGTTTTTTAACATCAAAGGAGGTGGGCGTCAACCTGAAGCAGGGCTATAATGGCGACCTGACCAGCAAGCAGGCTGGCTCTGTGGGCGGCCAGATGGTCAAGAAGATGATCGAGTCCTACGAGAACGGCCTGAAGTAATCTGTCCCAACGCACTGAGCCTTTTTCTGAGTAGGTAACCGCCAGCCGGGTATTCCACCCCCGACCGGAGGGAGCGCTGTCAGTTGGAGCCGGCATAGAGACCGGCGCCCGTGACAGTTTTCCTTCCCCAGGGGTGGCAATACCCGGCTCTTTCTGTTAAAATAGGGAGTACTGCCCCATCCCCGGGATGTGCACCGCTCTTTTCAGCTTTTTATACAAAATGAAGCCTTTCGATTTAGTAAAAATAGAAAAGTACCGGATGGCGAAAAATAATTCTTTACAATATTACATTAGCGTGCTAAAATACGAAAGTACCAGGGGGTGCGGTTTGGATGGCCGCGCCGCCGGATTGGAGGTAACTGAATGATGAAAAAGATGTTTGCGACGATGCTTGCCCTCTCCATGTGCCTGTCTCTGGCCGCCTGCGGCCCTAAGGGCAGTGCCAGTACTTCCGGCTCTTCCGCCGGTGCGTCCGGTTCTTCCGCCTCCGGCAGCCAGGCGGCCGCCAGCGATGTGGACTATGTGAAGGAAAAGGGGACCCTGGTTGTCGGCATGACTGACTTTGCCCCCATGGACTATAAGGCAGAGGGCAGTGACGAGTGGATCGGCTTTGACGCCGACATGGCTAAGGCCTTTGCCGAGAGCCTGGGCGTGGAGGTCGAGTTCCTGGAGATCAACTGGGACAACAAGGCCCTGGAGCTGGAGAACAAGGGCATTGACGCCGTGTGGAACGGCATGACCCTCACCGATGACGTCAAGGCCCTGATGGCCACCTCTGAGCCCTACTGCCTGAACGGCCAGGTGGTGGTGCTGGCCGCCGATGTGGCCGACCAGTATCAGACCGTAGAGAGCCTGTCCGAACTGAGCTTCGCGGTGGAAAACGGCTCCGCCGGCATGGAGCAGGCCGAGGCCGCCGGTCTGGACTATGTGGCCATGGACACCCAGGCCAAGGCCCTGATGGAGGTCGCCTCCGGCACCTCTGATGCCGCCATCATCGATCTGCTCATGGCGGGCGCCATGATCGGTGAGGGCACCAGCTACCCCGACCTGACCTACACGGTGCAGCTTAACAGCGAGGAGTACGGCGTGGGCTTCCGCAAGGGCTCCGACCTGGTGGACGCCTTCAACAGCTTCTGGAAGGAGGCCTATGACGCCGGTACTGTCATGGAGACCGCCGAGACCTACGGCGTCCAGGAGTCCGTGATCGAGAAGTGATCTCCCGCACCACATCCCATTCCATTTCTGACAGGGCAGAGGGCCGGAAACGCCCTCTGCCCTGCACTGACCAAAATTTCCGTTGAGGTGAACCTGCGATGTATTCATTCTGGGACGTAAATGTCGCCATGCTGGAGGGCTCGGTGACCACACTGCAGATGTTCGTTCTGACGCTGCTCTTCGCTCTGCCTCTGGGCCTGATCATCTCCTTCGGGTCTATGAGCCGTTTCTCCCCCCTCCGGTGGCTGACCAAGACCTTTGTGTGGATCATCCGTGGCTCACCGCTGATGCTCCAGATCCTCATTGTGTTTTACGGCCCCGGCCTGCTGTTCGGCTGGAAGGCCCTGCCCCGCTTCACTGCGGCCTTGGTGACCTTTGTGATCAACTACGCCTGCTATTTCTCCGAGATCTACCGGGGCGGCATCCAGGGCGTGCCCAAGGGCCAGCAGGAGGCCGGCCAGGTGCTGGGCATGACTAAGAGCCAGATCTTCTTCAAGGTCACTCTGCTCCAGGTGGTCAAGCGTATCGTTCCCCCCATGGGCAACGAGTTCATCACCCTGGTAAAGGACACCTCCCTGGTCCGGGTCATCTCCGTGTATGAGATCATCTGGGTAGGAGAGTCCTTCATCAAAAAGGGCATGATCTGGCCCCTCTTCTACTGCATGGTGTTCTACTTACTGTTCAGCGGCGCGCTCACCCTGGCCCTGGGGTGGTTCGAGCGCAAGCTGAGCTACTTCAAATAAGGAGGCGGCGAAATGTCTATTTTACAGGTCCAACACATTGAGAAGCATTTCGGCGACACCCGGGTGCTGGAGGACATCAGCTTCGAGCTGGAGCAGGGCCAGGCCCTGGCCATCATCGGCTCCTCCGGCAGCGGTAAGACAACGCTGCTGCGCTGCCTGAACTTTTTGGAGACCCCCGACCGGGGACGGATCCTGGTCCGGGACAAGGTCCTCTTCGACGCGGGCGACCCCGCCACCCAGCGGGAGAGCGAGATCCGCAAAAAGCGGCTCCACTTTGGCATGGTGTTCCAGTCCTTCAACCTGTTCCCCCAATACACGGCGCTGAAAAATGTCACCCTGGCCAAGGAGCTTCTGGCCCAGGAACGGCCCGATTTCAAGCAGAACAAGCGGGCGATCCTGGAGGAGATCGAGGCGGAGGGGCGTGCGCTGCTGTCCAAAATGGGGCTGGCGGAGCGGGCGGGACACTATCCTCACCAGCTATCCGGCGGCCAGC